>ERZ773175.732-NODE-732-length-20522-cov-3.135828_pt1 | contig 20522 bp, 14 predicted proteins | sample MGYA00581004_ERZ773175 | MGnify/ENA primary metagenome ERZ773175 (study PRJEB29015, sample SAMEA2737834) | human gut metagenome | biome: human gut; feature: human-associated habitat; material: faeces | place: China | collected 2012 ...
TCCACTACGGCTTGTATCACGGCGCGCTTCTGCTCGCTGAGGGGGCCGCCGTTCAAATAGCGGCTGACCGCAGCACTGGAGACGCCTGCCAGCTTTGCAATATCACTGATGGTCATGGGGTTCTTTTCTCCGTTCCCTCTCCGGTGGCAATGTGTAAACGTTTTCATGCTTATTATAAATCCGTTTCACATTTCCCGCAAGAGGTGCAATGACCGTTTTTCTGTGGGACTGTCCGCTGCTTTTTTGGTGATTTTACACAATCCAAATGATTCTGCTTTCTGATTTACCACCAGAATTGCGAAATCCGTTACGCTTATACAAGTCCCATGCTGATGGCGCGTGCGATAAGTCCCAGCACCAGCGCTGCCAGAATAATGCCCAGTGCCACCCTGCTCTCGCCGCCGGTCTGCTGCTTTTTGCTGCGGGAGGCTGTGCCGCGGCTCTGCTTTGTACCGGTGCTGCGGCTGCGGGCAGAGGTATTCTGCCGCCCGGCAGTGCTTTTGGTGCTGCGGACAGTCTGGGGATTGCGGGGCTTTGTGCGGGCGGCGGCTTTTCCCTGCTGTGCGTTCTGCGGGCTGCTCTGGCGCACTTTAAGGGGCTTGCCCTCGCTGCAGCGGCTCAGGTAGTCCTCTGCCTCGCGGTAATACTGCGCCAGCTCGTTTTCCTTAAAGGCAGTACCGGCGTAGCCCTCCTCCAGCGCCTCGATGGCTTCGTTGAACAGCAGGGCTGCCTGTGCGCCGTCTGCTGCAACTGCCGCGTGGGCTGCCTCGTTGCGGGCGGTGCGGATGGCGTTGCAGGCATGGCGGGCGGCAGAGGGGTGCGCCGTGTTGCCCAGCAGGTCCAGTGGGCGGGCGGCATCGTTCTCCGGGTCCAGCAGCACCCGCATACACAGGGTAGTGTCCAGCTGCTGCCAGCTGGTCTTGCCGGTAAGGTCCGGCATACGGTCGTAGTAATCCGGGCTTTCCTGCTTGCGGGCAGCAATATGCTCCAGCAGCGCATCCAGACTGTGCGCCCCGGGCTTGCGCTCCCAGTGCCAGCGCAGCAGACGGCGGCTGATCTCATCGCAGGCGGTCTTGATCTCAAAAGCCACCTGTAAGGCTTGTTCCGGCATGGTATTTCCTTTCTGTGCAGTGCACACAAAAGGCGGAGAAGGCACGCTGCCCCCTCCGCCGGGATGATCTCTTATTTTACAGCACGAACTGGTAGTACACAAAGCCGCACAGCGCGATGGCTGCACACAGGATGGCCGTAATAGGCGGCACCCAGCGGATCAGCGCTTCTGCCACGCTGTCCCGGTTATCCTCGTACTCTTCGTCCTCCTCCACAGGCGCGGGCTGACGCACCGGAGCCGGACGGCGGGCGGGGATCACGCGGGTACCCTCGTCTGCCGCAGCAGCGCCGGAAAGCGGTGCGCGGGCAGAGGCATCCAGCACCCGGGTAGGCTCCGAGACAGGCTTGATGGGGTCAGCCTTTGGCTCGTAGACCGGTGCTCCCACGACCCGGGTGGGCTCTTCTACGGGAGCCGCCGGAGCAGCAGGGGCTGCGCCCACGATGCGGGTAGGCTCCTCCACCGCAGCGGGCGCTGCGGGAGCAGCCGGGGCGTTAAGGGGCATTTCCATCTCGTCTGCCGGGGCAGCGGGCTGCAGCAGAGTGTTCAGCGCGTTCTGCAACAGGATACGGTCGCAGCCGCACTCCGAGCAGTAAACCGTGTCCTCCTCGGTGGGGTGGAAGGCGCCGCAGGCGCAGTACCAGCCGTTCTCGAACACCTGCGGCTGATACTTGAGCCCGGTGCGGTTCATCTGCTCCGGAGCCAGCGTCAAGGCCCGTATATGCTGGGTCATAAGAACGCAGCCATGACGCTGGATACTTACGCAGACCTATTCGACACCGATCTTGATGATGTGGCAACATCCATCAGCAGCAAAATCACCGCAGCAGAGATATTGGACACGAGAAAATTTTGAGTCTGCACCACTCTCCGAATCCTCTTTTACACACCTCGTGACAACACGGTGACAACAATTCGATAAAAATCGTGTGATTGAGCAAGTGCCTACAAAATTGAAAATCGTTGGAATGATTGGGTTTTAGAGCCCCATCGTTGAGGCGCTTGGAGCGGATGACGGGAGTCGAACCCGCCTTTAAAGCTTGGGAAGCTTTCGTTCTACCGATGAACTACATCCGCAAGGTTGTGCCTTTTGGGCACGAAACTTCAGTTTAGCACGCAACGGATGCGTATGCGGACACAGACCGACATGCGATACCAATTTTCCGCAATATCACGGAGACTCAACCACGCGGCCGCTGCGAATAATCGCGAGAATATCTGCCAGCCGAGCCGCCCGAATCATGCGCGAATCCATACTGCGTTCCAAATTGCGGCCCACCGGCACCAGCCATCGCAGAACGTCCGCCTTGCCGAATATCCGCCGCCGCAACGCCGCTCGTGGCATAGCCACCGGCCAAATATCCGGACTGCACGCCCTGCTGACGCATCTCCTGCCCCATCTGCATCAGCCGCGCAATGCGATCCGAGGTCGGCGGGTGCGTAGAAAACAGCTTGGAGAAACCTTCCGCCGAAAACGGATTGGCGATCATCATCGCGGCCACCGACTGCGTTCCCGCGGTCTTCTCCATCGGCATCGCGGCCGCGCCGCCGGAAATCTTGTTCAACGCGGAAGCGAGCGCCTCCGGATCCTCCGTCAGCTTGGAACCATCCTCGTCGGCATCGTATTCGCGCGTGCGGGAAATCGCCATCTGAATCAGCGACGCCGCAATCGGAGCAAGAATCGTGCTCAACAGCACACCCAGCAATCCCAAGCCGCCGGATGCCGAATTGTCGCGATCATCACGGGACCGTCCACCTCCGAAATACATGAGCGAATATCCGAGGTACGAGATGACGGTGGCCATGGCGGACGCAATCGCGGATGTCAAGATGTCGCGATTGTAGACGTGCATGAGCTCGTGGCCGAGCACGCCGCGGATTTCGCGCTCGTTAAGCATCTGCAGAATACCTTGCGTGCAACAGACCGCCGCGTGACGTTCGTTACGTCCCGTTGCGAACGCGTTGGGGCTCATGGTCGGTGCGATGTAGATACGCGGCATCGGCTTGCCAGCCTTCGCCGACAGTTCGCGTACGATCTTGTACAGTACGGGCGCCTCCTGCTCGCTCACCTGTCGAGCGTGCATGCTGGCGATCGCCAGTTTGTCGGAAAACCAGTAGGAGACGAACGTGGAGCCCAGGCCGATGAGAATGTAGTAGCCGAGCGTGCTTTGACTGGCGCCGGTCGCCCACCAGATGAGCATGATGACGCCCCACATCAACGCGAACAAAAGCGTTGTTTTCAAGCCATTGCAATGGCCGTGCACCTGCAATTTGCCGTTCATGGGCACCAGCGTAGAAACGGAGTCTGAGTTTTTGCTGGATATGCGCTGGAGACTGGGCTGCGGAAAGGACTAGGGGCAGTTGCGGAAGTTCGCACGCTCAGCTTCTCCCGGATGTCCGATTCACCAGAAACGGACATGCAGGGGATGCGATTGAGAACACGGGGAGGTATTAGAAGAGGTGAGCCAGGACACGATTGGGTTGCGATTAAAGGGCACGATTAAACGGCACGATTGCGAACGCGGAGAAGCAGAGAATACGCCGTATCCACGGGGCGTGAAAAACTAGGCAGTATGGCCAATACATCCAGAATGACGTCGTATCAGCGGCGCGAACAGCTTATCGAAATCGGTCGATCGCTGTTCGCGGCCAAGGGATTCGAAGCAGTGAGCGTGGAAGAGATCGCCTCGACCGCAAAAGTGTCGAAACCCATCGTCTACGAACATTTCGGAGGAAAGGAAGGCCTGTACGCCGTGGTGGTGGACCGCGAAATGCGCGCGCTCACCGACGTTCTCATCAACGCGCTGTCCGACCCGCAGGCGCATCCGCGCCAAATCGTGGAACGCACCGCGCTTGCGCTGCTCACCTACGTGGAGGAAAACGCCGAAGGCTTCCGCGTGCTCACGCGCGATTCGCCGAAAACCGACCCGTCCAACTCGTTCAATTCGCTGCTTGGAGACATCGCCGTACGCGTCGAGGACATTCTCACCGACGCGTTCAAACGCCAGCATCTGCCGGCCAAAAGCGTGCCGTATTACGCGCAGATGCTCATCGGCATGACCGTGTACACCTGCCAATACTGGGCCGACCAACGCAAGCTCAGCAAGGAGCAGCTCGCCGCGCATATCGTGAACCTGGCATGGTATGGGCTGAGCCGCATGGAAGCCAAGCCGGAACTGCGCTACGAAAGCGAAAAGGCCGCCCGCGAGGCGGAAAAGCAGGCCGCGCGGGAAGCGAAGGCGATCGCCAAGCAGGAGAAGCAGGGCAAGAAGGCCGCGAAATCGCAGGAGAAGGCGGTTGCTGCGGGAGATGACGCGACGGACGGGACGACCGTGACGGACGGATCGCAAGCAGTAGGCAAATCGCAAGCGGCAGACGAATCAAACGAATCAGACGAGACGAACGAATCGCAAAAACCGCAAAGCCCGCACGAATCGCAAAAACAATCAACAATTGACGAAAACTGACATACCGTCACCCGAAATGACCCTAGGGGAAATTTCAGGTGCAGATTGCGTATTTCAGGGTGCCGTTTGTGCGCAAAACCGCGCCCCGGAACCGCACATGGTGCTACGTTAGTTTCGTTATGCTTTTGGCCGGAGCGGTCGGCCAGCCGCACGGCCCGACACGAGCCCGATCCGAGGAAGAATATGCAGGAGAAGAAGACGCTCACCTTCGTGGTGCCCGCGTACAACATGACGGAATACCTGGAACGGTGCGTCGAATCGTTGATCGCGTCGAAGCGCAACGACGACATCGAAGTGCTGATCGTGGATGACGGCTCGTCCGACGGCACGCTGGAGATGGCGAAGACGTTCGAGGCGCGCAATCCGGGAATCGTGCGCGCGATCCATCAGGAGAACAAGGGCCACGGCGGCGCGGTCAACACCGGCATTGCGGCGGCGAGCGGCATGTACGTGAAGGTCGTGGACGCGGACGATTGGGTAGGCCCGGAATCGCTCGAACAGGTCATGGCCGTGCTGCGCGGCGAGATCGGCAAAGACGAGCCGCTCGACATGCTCGTCACCAACTACGTATACGACAAGGTGGGCAAACGCAACAAGCACGTCGTGAACTTCCGTCACGCCATGGAGCCCGGCAAGCGGCTCACTTGGGACGATCTGGGACATTTCGGACTGACCGAATACATTCTCATGCACGCGCTTATCTACCGCACGGCCGTGGTGCGCGAATCGAAAATGCAGCTGCCGGAGCACACGTTCTACGTGGACTTCATCTACGCCTACCAGCCGTTCCCGTGGGTCAAGTCGCTGCAATACGTGGATACGCCGTTCTACCACTATTTCATCGGCCGCGACGGGCAGAGCGTGCAGACGGACGTGATGATCCGACGCGTGGACCAGCTGCGGCTCGTCAACCAATGCATGGTGCGCGCCACCCCCGAACGTGGTACGGTGCCAGACGGACTGTACCGCTATATGATTCATTTTCTTGCGATTGAAAGCTCCGTGGCGAGCGTATTCATGATCCTGTCGCGCGAGCCGGAGAATTACGAGAAGAAGAAGGCCATGTGGGCGGATATCGAGGCATATTCGCCGACGATTTACAAGGACGTGCGTAAGAAGGCGATGTCGCGCGCGCTGAATCTGCGCGGTTCGGCCGGCCGATTCGTGATCCGCAAGGGGTATTTCCTGGCCGAGCACGTGGTCGGGTTCAACTGATCTTCGTGCGCGAGTTTCGAAGTTCTCGCAGGTTTTGATTCCCGTATAACGTTGAGGGGCCATCGGCACGAGTCGATAGCCCCTCAACGTTTACCGAACGCGCGTTGAACGCTTATCGAACGCTTCAGCGCGCGGAATCACGCTCAGTTCCAGCGGTCGGACATGGCGAAACTGTTGTGCATAAGGTTGCTGGACGTGTATAGCACGTCGCCGAGCAGCTTCGTATTGCGCTTCCGCAGGTAGTCCGCCATCTCGTCATTGGCCGCCGCAAGACGGGCGGTGACGGACGGGGCGTCCGTTGCGCCGGCAGTCGCAAGCGCATCATCCGTACGTTCCACCAGACGGTGGCCGAAGGAACGGACATCTTCCGAGAAGCCCTCGACCGCGTTGCTGGTCTCGTAGAAGTGCGCGTCGGCGAGCGTTGCAATCAGGCGGTTCGTCCAATACAGGCAGTCCGTGGAGACTTCCGGCGTGGTGTCGCGCAGGTAGGCGGGGGTGTCGTCGACGTTCGCATAGAACGGGGCGGACGTGGTGAACGCGCCGGAACCGTACGAAATCCACATGATCGAACGGCTTTCGACGGGCGCATACGGGCGGATCTGCATCGCCACCATGTGCCCGGTGCGGTTGATGCCGATCGGACGGTAGCGATGGCGGCTTTCCTCAGTTCCCTGCGTGCCGTACGGGTCGTACGGGGTGCCCTCGTAATGCGAGCCGAGCAGGAAGTCGACGTCCTCGACGGTCACGGCGTGCTCCGGTTCAAGGCACCATGGAATATCATCCGATTCGGGCGTGTGATTTTCCGCGTCGTCCAAGTCGAGATAGCGGTACATATACCAAGCGCGCGGCGTGTTGTAGATGTGGTCCTTCACGGTGGCGGTGCCGAATACGATGCGCGGGTTGCAGTGGCCGCCGTTCATGCCGACCTGCATGCCCGACGCGCGACCGAGATGATGCGTTTCGATGAATTCCTGCAGGTCGGCGCTGCACATGAATTCGCGCGCGTCGCTGAAAGCGTCGTCGAAATCGAAATAGTCGATGCCAAGCTGGTTGGGAATAATCGCGCATTTGTCGTCCGGCACGCGGCGGGCGATCCAATGGTGTCCACCGATGGTTTCGACGTACCAGATTTCGTCCACGTCGGAAATGATGATGCCGTTCGATTCGTACGTTCCGTACGTTTCGAGCAGTTCGGCCAGACGTTTCACGCCTTCGCGCGCGGTGTTGACGTACGGCAGCACGAGGGTGATGATGTCTTCTTCGCCGATGCCGCCTGGGGTTTCCGGCTTACCATTGGCTTCGTCGGCCGGCTGCAGTGCGACCAGCGGGTCGGCGCCGAGCACGCGCTCGTTGACGGCGATGGTTTCGGTGGCGCTCATGGCCACGTTGCGTTCGTTGACGCCAGCTTCCGCAAGGATTCCACGATTTGGAAGCACGTTCGGTACGATGCTGTACCGGCATGGATTGTCGGGAAGGTCGATTTCAACGTGGCTCAGCACACTGCGGTAGTGCCGCGGCTGCTCCTGCGGTGCGACGACTACGAATTTCTTGGGATCGTAACGTCCCGAACCAGAGTCGTCATCTCGGGCGATGATGGTCGAACCGTCGTAACTTGCTTTTTTGCCTACAAGAATTGTGGTACATGACATGGTTTCGATTGTAGGCACACCAACACTCCGAAGGCCATTTCGACGCCCGTCCGACGCCCGTGGTGGCGATTGGTCCGAATATGCTGTATACTATGTTGCTGTTGCCCCTCTAGCTCAACGGTTAGAGCAGCGTCCTTTTAAGTCGTGGGTTGTGGGTTCGAATCCCACGGGGGGCACAGGTTCGAAGTCTTGGAAGCCGATGGTTCTCAGGACTTTTTCATTTGTTTCGGGATGAGGTCTCAGCACTTCAATACGGAACGCACCATATCGCGCACCCTCTTTCGCTCACGAATCGCAATTTCGGTCGATTATTTCGCGACGTGCGCCGAAAAGTATGGAAAATAAGGCGATTTATACCCCCTACCGCACTATGCGGCACCACCTTTCGCTCACAATCGTAAGAAAACGAGCGAAATCGCAATATGTGTTCCGAAATGAATAGCGAACAGCCCGCGGGCGATTCGCGGACGGACCATACGCATGCAACCGGCGTGGCGCAATCGACGATAATGATAGACTCGAATATATCGAACATTTGTTCGCATAGATTCGGTATTACGGGAAATTCCCCACTATATACAGTGGGCGAACGCACGAAACGCCACTACGGGTAGTGTATACTGATGAACGGCCTGCTCAGCCGGGCAAAATCAAAAAACGTGGCCGACAAGATCTTCCGCACCAAAGGAAGCCGATTGCATAGGGAGGAAAAGTAATGACCGTGACCGTCTTCACCAATCCGAACAATCCTCAATGCGAGGCCACCGAACAAGAGCTTTCCAAACTGGGAGTGCGGTACGTGGCGGTCGATTTGACGCAGAATCCGTCCACATTCGAACAGATCAAGGACGCCGGCTTCAAGCAAATTCCGGTCGTCATCTCACCGAATTCCTCATGGAGCGGACATCGCCCCGACCTCATCCGCCAGCTGGCGCAAAGCATCGCGGCGTAGGCGCGGCAACAGCAGTCAAGCATCCAGACAGCCGGAAGGCACGAATCCCAAACGGCAATAATCCGGAAGAATCAAATCCCCCGCGGCAAAACCCGCAACAAAACCCCACTGCAATCGTCCGAAATCGTTCAAAATCAGCCACCCAAAGCAAAGCGGCCAGCCGGAACATCGCCCGACCAGCCACTTAGCAAAACCCGCAAAACGCAAAAACCAGCCTACATACGACCGGCAGTGGACGGGTCGATCTTCATGGTCTGGAATCGGTGGGCCATGAAATCGTCATTGAAATACGTGGCGAAGAACTGCGAAACGGGCGAATTCTGCGCAACCCCAGCCATGCGGGAATACCAAGCGTCAAGCGCCATCAGCGTCATCACGCCATCGACGAAAATGAGTATGAAACAGACCAGCGTCAACGAATAGCGAATCTTCCACGGAATACGCTGGATCAATCGCAATAATCGCGGCAGAATCAACTTGACCCAAACCAAGCCGAGGATGCCCCAGAAGAACATGTATTTGCCGGATGTACGCCCGTCAATCGAAAGCCATTGCCCCGTGTAATCCCATGCGCGAATACCGAACGCGGCCTGCATGAACCAGCTGGTGAAATATTCGAACGCGCCACCGATCACCGCGCTTGAGCAGAAAATCAGCAACCAATTTGACTGCCACAAATGGTTGAGCAACACGGTGACGATCACCACGCCGAAACCATAGATGGGCGAGAACGGCCCCCATAGGAAGCCCGCACGGTCCTGGTATTCGCCAAACAGGATGAAATGGTAGATGGTTTCGATCACCAAACCGAACACACAACCAATGGTGAACAGCCAGAACAGATTGAAGAAATCCAGCGAAATATAGCCTTTGCCGGTCAGGTCGCGGCCGGCCATGCCTTGGGAGGCGGCGTTCTCATACGCGCTGCGGGCGTCCATGCGCCGCAACGCGAACTGCAGCCGGCGCTCCTCCCGCAGCGATGGGTCGGCGGTGATGTGCAGGGCGATCAGCACGACAAGCTGGACAGCCGGGCTGACAAGGTTCAGGCCAAGCCCCTTCAACGCCAGCGACAGCAGGCCTTCGGCGAGCGTAAGCGGAATCAGCAGGTACGTCCATTGCGCGATGTGCCGGCGTTTGTTCCTGAAAAGCAGCACGCCGAACACCGTCAGGCACGCGGTGGTGACCATCAGCACGACCGCGTGAATCGCCGACAGAATCGTGGTGAGGCTCAGCGCGTCGAACGTCATATCGCCGGAAAGCACGGCCTGCACGACGTACAGGCACGACAGCACGATGATCGGCAGCGTCACCACGCCTTCAATAAGCATGACGATGCCGTAAATGCGAACGATTAACGGCAGACGACGGTCAGCGGGATTGCCGACTTCGCCAGTGCCCTGCTTTCCGCCTTCTTCGATAGCCGCGATTTCGGTTTCGGCGGCAATCGCCTTGATTTCTCCATCCGTCTTGCCCGCGGCGGAATCCTCGGATCGTGATTCAGATTGTGCGGTTTCGCTCATATGCCGCTCCTTCCTTCAGCCCACGCTACCAAACGTAGGCAATATCCGCCGCAAGAAAAGCGGTTCAGGTGCGATTATTGGCGGACGCGAGCAAAAGAGGGGGACGTCAGCTGGCTGCAATCGCCATTCGCACACCACCTTTCGCTCACGTCCGCAAGAAATGGCGATGCATAGCGCATCGTGAGCGAATGGGGGTATAAATACGGACGGAAAATAGCGATTTATTACCACCTTTCGCTCACGGACATACAGAAATGGCGATTTGTCACGGACGTGAGCGGAAGGGGCTACGTCAGCCGGCGATGGTTTTGCCGAGGCTTTGCCGCAGTACTCGACCCGATTTCCGTCATCCATGAAACGCGATGGCGATTGTCCCGGAGCGCGTTATACGATACGTACCGCGTAGCGCTACGAAATACGTATCGCTATGAGAGGAATGATTCACCAAACCGGAGAGACAATGCACAACGTACTGCAGATCCTGCGCCGTGACTTCAAACGATTGGTCACCGTACCCGCCGCGTGGGTGATTATGATCGGCCTGATTCTCATTCCCCCGCTATACGCATGGTTCAACATCTACGGGTTCTGGAATCCCTATGGCAACACGGACAGCATCAAAGTGGCCGTGGCCAACATGGACGAAGGCACAGACAACGCGCTGCTTGGCAAAGTCAATCTCGGCGATCAAATCGAAGGCACGCTGAAGAGCAACGACCAGCTCGGCTGGGAGTTCATGGGCAAAGCCAACGCGATGGAAGCGGTGGAGTCGGGCGACTGCTACGCCGCAATCGTCATCCCTTCCGACTTCAGCGAAGATCTGGCCAACGTCGTCACCAACAGCAAGCATCGCCCCACGCTCGAATATTACGTGAACGAGAAGGCGAGTCCGATTTCGCCGAAAATCACCGACCAAGGCGCGACCGTGGTCGACCGCACCGTCAACAACACCTTCGTCTCCACCGTCAGCGACGTGCTCGTCAAAGCCGTCAACTCGGCCAACGGCACCATCAGCGGCAACACCAACGCCATCGCCAACGAAACCATCGGCGAACTCGACAACACCAAGCGGAACGTAGGCACGATCCGCTCCGCAATCGCGGATTTCGACACCCAGTTAGCCAATGTGCCACAGCAGACAAAAGCAGCACGCAATGCCCTGAACGACGTGCAGCTGGCCGCGGCGAGCGCAGGCAGAGGACTAGCAGGCGCATCCACCGCCATCGGCACAGCGCAAACCCAGCTCAACACGCTTTCGTCCAACGCCAACAGCGCGCTGGAAACCGGATCCGGACTTGTTTCCCAAGCGACGGCGCAATCCACAGCCAGCATCAACCAGATCTCGTCGGCGGTATCCGCGGCAAGTGGATCGGCGCAGCAGGCGGTGACCGGCATGCAAAACATCACCGACAGCAATGCGAAACTGCTCGAGAAGCTCAAATCCGCCAGCGACAACGCGCAATACCAGCAAATCATCAGCAAACTGGAGAATACCAACAACACGGCAGCCGGAACACTCGCCGACCTCAAAACCCTGAGCGAGAACACACAGGCCACAGCCGGCAGCGTATCCAAACTGTCCACCGATTTCAACATAGGCACGCAGAACTCGCTCAAAAGCGCAGGCACGGCGCGCAACGCCATCAATTCAGGCGCACTGCCGCGACTGAATTCCGCGCTGGGCTCGCTGGCTGGGACGGCCGGAACACTTGCCGGCACCGTGACCAGCCAGGACAGCGTGGTCAGGCAAACCAACATCGTGCTCGACCAACTCGACCAAGTGGCGTCAGACACCCGCATCGGCCTTGAGCAAACCGACCAGCAGCTGGCGAAGATGGAGACGAAGCTCACCACCGTCAGCACCGACCTGAAGGCGCTGGGCACTGCGGATCTGCTCGCATCGTTGACCGGCAGCGGTTCGCTTGACGCGGATAAGATCGCCTCGTTCATGGAGTCCCCGACCGTAATCGACACGAAGAACGTGTATCCCGTCAACTCCTACGGCTCCGGCATGGCTCCGCTGATGACCAATCTGGCACTGTGGGTGGGCGCGTTCGCCTTCGTGGTGATCTTCAAAGTGGAGGTCGACGATGAAGGCCTCGAAGACCTCGACTTGACCACTTCCGAAAAATATTTCGCCCGCTACATGCTGCTCGGCATCATGGGCGCCATCCAAGGCGCGATCACCACCATCGGCAACCTCATCATCGGCGTGCAGACGGTGAACGCGCCGCTGTACATACTTACCGGCGTCATCACGTCGCTGGTATATCTGAGCATCACGTACGCGCTGTCCACCACGTTCATGCACATCGGCAAGGGCCTGTGCGTGGCGTTGGTGATCGTGCAGATTCCAGGCGCTTCCGGCCTGTATCCGATCGAGATGATGCCGAAGTTCTTCCGCATGGTCTATCCGTTCGTGCCATTCAGCTATTCGATAGACGCATTCCGCGAGACCATCGCCGGCTTCTACGACGGCCATTGGACCAAGGCGATCGGCACGCTGCTGCTGTTTGCCGGCATGGCGTTCGTCATCGGCCTGGTGGTCCGTCCTCTGTTGGTCAACCTCAACCGACTCTTCGCCCGCGAAATCAAGGAAAGCGACATGATTATCGGCGAGGAAGTGGAGCTTCCGGAACGCGGATACAACATGTCCCAAGCCATTCAGGTGCTGGCCGACAAAGGCGGCTACCGCGAGGTGATCGAGGAACGCGCAAGTCGGTTCGCGGAACTGTACCCGAAACTCAAGCGCGGAGCTCTGGTGATCGGATTCGTAGTTCCGGTAACTCTGGCGGCGGTGTTCTCGTTCACCAACGGAGAGAAAGTGGTGGTACTGGCCACGTGGGTCATCTGGATTCTGCTCATCATGGGCTTCCTCATGGTCATCGAATACATGCGCGATAATCTGAACCGTCAAGTGGAGCTCGGCCATTTGAGCGATGAATCGATCCAATCCATGCTGGTGGAGCGCCAAGCGGCACGTATCCGTCGCAAAAAGCGGGCGCAACAGGAACGGCGGAACAGACTGCTGCGCAAAACGCGAAAACGCACCAGCGGCAAACGCACGACATCCGATAATCGCAATACCAGCGTCATCAAAGAAACGACGGAAAACGTGACGGGCGTCAACCACAATGAAGATGACGGAATCGCCATACTGGTGCAGAAAATGCAGAAAATGCAGACGACCGGTCCAAGCGCCGCCGCGAACGATGCCGCCACGGACACCACCGAGACTACCGAGACCGCCGAGACAACCGAGACAACCGAAAACACCGAGGAAAGGAGCAACGCATGAAAACCATCTGGAAACTGTTCGTCGGCGACATCCGGCGAATCACCAGCAACGTCGTCTCCATCATCATCGTCATCGGACTCGTTGTGATCCCCGGCATCTTCACATGGTTCAACGTGGCCGCCAGCTGGGACCCGTTCGCCAATACCGGCAATCTGAAATTCGCCGTAGCCAATGAGGACGACGGATACCGGTCCGACCTCATTCCAGTGAAGATCAACATCGGCGACCAAGTGGTTAACACGCTGCGTTCCAACGATCAGCTCGACTGGACCTTCACCACCAAAAAAGAAGCCATCAACGGCACCAAATCCGGCGAATATTACGCAGCTGTGGTGATTCCAAAGAACTTCAGCACCCGTATGATGACGTTCTTCGCATCCGATGGCGACCACGCCGAAATCGCCTACTACAACAATGAAAAGAAGAACGCCTTGGCTCCGAAGATCACAGGCCAAGGCGCCGATACGGTCAGCGCGCAGGTCAACGAGACGTTCTCCGAAACACTGACCAGCACCGCGCTGAGTGTGGCATCGCAACTCGCCAACCAACTCGACAAGCCAGCCGCGCAGGAACAACTCACGCAGTTCAACGGCAATATCAGCGACTTCGCGGAAACGCTCACCGACGCTTCCGGAACGCTCCGCACGTTCAGCACGCTGACACAAAGCGCACGGCATCTGCTTGAGTCCTCCGACGGTCTGATCGCCAATGTCAGCGGCAATGCGAAAAGCGCAGGAACAACACTCAAGCAAGCCGGCAGCGGCGTGGAGGATCTGACGGGCGCGTTGAAGACCGGCACCACCGTGCTGGGCACGGCTCTGACTGATTCTGCCAACAGCTTCACAGCCATGGAAGCAGATGTGGACAGCCTATTCGGCAATGCGGGCACGCAGGCCGGCAACACCGCCAACGCATTACGCAACCAGGCCACGAACATCAGCAAGCAGGCGCAAAGCTACCAGCAGATCTATGATTCGCTCGACGCGCTCAGCGCAAACGAAAAGCTGCCGGAAGCGGTGAGGAACGCCATCGACCATCTCAAAACCAACGTCGGCACCACCATCACACAGCTCAACGACCTAGCATCGGCGCTGAATGGCAGCGCCGACAACATCGACGCCAAAGTAAGCGATACCACGGCCGAACGTGCGGAGATCAAGAAACTGGCGCAGCAGGCGGCAACGTCCGTCAGTGGCATCAAAACCGACTATGAGAGCCAACTGAAACCGCAACTTGACGATATCGCCACGTCCATTACCAGCACCACCACCGCGCTCAATGCCACAGCGGCTGATCTGAAAGGCGCGCTGGGCAATCTGAACGGCACCACCAAGACCGCGGATAAGAATCTGACCGCCATCAGCAGCGTGTTGGATTCCACCGCCGATAGTCTGGCCGGCGCGGGCAAAAAACTGGGCGCATTCACAGGAACATTGACCGATGCGCTGAACAGCGGCGATATGAGCGCCGTCAAAGATGTGCTCAGCGATAATACCGACTCGTTGGCCGCCGCGCTTGCAGCCCCTGTAAAAGTGAAACGCAACGCGGTGTTCCCAGTCAAGAACTTCGGTTCGCAGATGGCACCGTTCTACACGATCCTGCCACTGTGGGTCGGTTCGCTGCTCATGGCAGTGACGCTCAAGACCACCGTCTCGCGTAAGGTGCGCAAGGAACTCGGCGACCCGAAACCGCATCAGCTGTTTCTCGGACATTACGGTGTGTTCGGCGTGATCGGACTATTGCAGAGCACGTTCTCCTTGGGAGGCAGTCTGCTGTTCCTCCATGTCCAGGCGGTGCATCCGCTGCTGTTCATGCTGTCCGGCTGGGTGAGCAGCCTAGTGTTCTCGTTCTTCATCTACACGCTCGTGGCCAGCTTCGGCAACGTCGGCAAAGCCATCGGCGTGCTGTTTCTCGTCATGCAGATCTCCGGAGCGAACGGCGCATATCCGCTGGCCGTGCTGCCGAAAATCATCAGCGGCATCAGCCCGTTCCTGCCTGCGACGCATTCAATCACAGCAATGCGCGCGGCGATCGGCGGAATCTACAGTAACGATTACTGGTTTGCGATTGGCGCGCTACTGCTGTTCATTCCGCCGCTGCTGCTGATAGGCCTGCTACTGCGCATTCCACTGGTCAAGTTCAACCATTGGTACGTAAGCAAGCTGGAAAGCACGAAAGTGATCGCGGCATGATGGGCGGAACCACGCAAGAGGGCACGCGGAAGACGGTGCAAAAAACCACGCAGGAAGACGTCGGCACAGCACGTGGCCGACGTGAGCGATTACGGGAGCAAACCGACCGCAAAATCATGAAAGCCACATTGGGGATAGTGATTTCCGATGGTATCGGAGCGGTGACCATCGAAGAGGTCGCACGACGTTCAGGGGTAGCAAAGACCACAATCTACCGACGCTACCGAAACGCCGACGATTTATTGCAACGCATCCAACCGGAAGTTGCCGGACTACCGAATTTCAACGATTTGAAGCCGTCGCGGAGCGGACTGGCCACCATGCTGCGACGCATCCAGGACTGCTTCGACAGCGAACTCGGATTGAAAGCCGTGGGCGTGGTGCTGTCTTCCGACAACGCCACGCTGAAGGCGATCGCAGCACAAGTGCTGGCGCCGGCCGAAGAACGGTTCGTGGGGTTCATGGAACGTGGCATCGCCGACGGAGTGTTTCAAAACCGTTTGGACTACACGTTCCTGTTCAGCACGGTGCTGGGTTCCATGCTGGCTTGCAAAGCGTTGGCGGGGCAGGAAGCCGGAGGGGAACGGCAATCCGGCAAGGAACGCAAGCCTGATTCCTGGGCCGAGAACATGGCCACGTTGCTCTGGCCGAACGTATGCGCCGAATCCGCACGGTAACCACAGGAAAACCGTCCGCACCGACGCAAGACGGACGTGCCGTGTCGGTTTCAGAAGGAATGGGCTATTGGATTGACGCTTCTTGACGCGCCACTTCCAACGCCTTGTTGAAGGCTTCGGAGGTCCAGCTGGCGCCGGCGAGCTTGTCTACTTTGAGATCCTTCAACGGCTTGCCGACCACCGCGTCCGGTACGGCTTTGGCGAAGTCGTTCTGATGCTTTTTGGAGATGGACGTGAACGGATGCCCAACGATTTCCACGGCCGTCACGTTCTGGTCCTTAACGGTCAGATGCACGTCGATGGTGTCCTCGCCGACCGGCCCGTACTGGCCGTTGATCGAATAGTCGCCATCCGCGTAGTTGCCGGTGTCCTGCTTGTCGGATGTTGCGGAATTCGCGTCGGCACGGTTTTTGGTGGCGTCGCCGTCGTCTGCCGTGTCACCAGCCGCCTTGCCGTCAGTTTTCGACTTCTCTTCCTGCGATTGCACGCTTTCACCGGAATTGCCGGCGTATTCGTCGTCCATCGGCGTTGCCTTCGGTTCGCCGCATGCCGACAACAGCGCGATACTCGCCGCGGACAGTGCGATGACTTTGATTGCGTTCGATTGTGCGGCGCTCATGCGCGCTCCCCTTCCGTGCCGTCGGCGTCCGCGTCCGTATCTCCGGTTTTTGCGGCCTTCGTAGGGTCGGCGAACGAAATCGCGACACCGCCGTTCTGCGCGCCCTCCACGTCCGAGCCGGTGTGCGCCGGTTCGCCGCCAGCCGCCTCGTACGCCCGTCGAGCTTCCTCGTCATTCCACTGTTCGCCGACGAGCACACCATGGTTGAGCATGATTTCGCGTTGCGCGCAGGAGGCGACGAGCGCATCGTGTGTCACGACGATGATCGTAGTGCCCTGCTCGTGCAGCTGACGGAACAGGTCGAGCACGATCTTCTCATTCCTCTCATCGAGATTGCCGGTCGGCTCGTCGGCGAGAATCAGCTTCGGGCAGTTGATGAGCGCGCGGGCGATGCACACGCGCTGCTGCTCACCGCCGGACAGCTGGCCGGGCAGGTGATGCGCACGCTCCTTCAACCCCACTCGTTCCAGCGCTTCCATCGCCTGCTTCTCATCGACTACAGAATGGTAGTATTGCGCCACCATCACGTTCTCCACCGCCGTCAGATGCGGCACGAGGTAAAACTTCTGGAACACGAGTCCTATCATGTTCTTACGCACATCGGCAAGCTGGCGGGCGTTCAAATCCTCCAATCGCCGGCCTTCAAGCATGACGGAACCCTTCGACGGCGTATCCATGCAGCCGATCATGTTCATCAGCGTGGTTTTACCGGAACCGGACGAGCCGACAATCGCCAGCCATTGCCCTTGCGGAACAGTCAGACTCAGGTCGTCTACAGCGTGCAAATCACCATAAATCTTGGAAATATGGTCAAGTTCAAGCAACATGTGGTCGTTTTCCATGATTATTCCTCCCTCAAAACGATGGCGGGGTCGATATGGGTGGCGCGGCGGACCGGTGGGATGGAGGCGATGACGGCGATCGCCACGGAAAGCAACAGCGATCCAACGCAAAGCAGCCAGTTGAGGCCGAGCGCACGGCCGAAAACGGTGGAGCATAGCACGCGCGCCAGCACATAACCGATGGCGGTGCCGAGCAGTCCGCCGATTAGGCCGTAAATACCGGATTCCACATAGAATTCGACGCCAATAGCACGCGAGTCGGCGCCGAGGGCTTTGCGCAGGCCGATTTCGTTGCGACGCTGGCTCACGATGGAGCTGATGGTGGTGCCCACTCCGACGAGCGTCAGCACAAGCACGACGAGCGAGACAATCCAGAACAGGGTCTGCAGCATGGCGATGATGCGGGTGTCGGACGAGGTGATTTTGGTGACGGTCTGCGCTTTGACGGCAGTGTTTGTATTTTTGTTGATTCTGTTGACGATGGCGTTCAGCTCATCCCCCATGGCGTTCACCGAGTATTCGACCACGTCGGCGCCGCGCTTGGAACCGGCGAGTTTGGCCACGTCCGCGGTGGTGGCGTAGATGATGGAATCCTCGTTGCCGCCGGTGTCGACGATGCCAGCGATACGGAATTCGGTGCCGTTGTTATCCATGATGTCGGACGAGACGCGGCCGTTTTCCGTGGCTTGCGTGGTCTGTTCGCCTTGCGTAGTTTGTGTACTCTGCGTGCCCTGCGCGGACGATTCTGCCGTTTCAGTTGATTCGTCCGAATCGGATTTTGCGGACGCGGAAGAAGACGCTGAAGCAGACGCGTCGGCGGCGCGGTAACCGATGGTGACACGGCTGCCGACTTTCACGCCGAGCGCGTCGGCAACGTCGCGGCCGACCATCACGTTGTCCGAGCCGGGCCAATCGCCCGTCACGTTCCAATGGCGATTGAGCGCGCGGACGGCTTTCACGTCCACGCCGGCGATGGTGTACGGCGCGGAATTGATGCGCACGCTCTCATACCGGTATGCGGCTGATTTCACGCTGTGTCCGGCGCCGATGAGCGCCGTCACGTTGCGTACGGTTGCAGTATCGATGCCTTGCGATTTGCCCGTTGCGGACGCGGGCGTGACGATCAGGTTCGCGCCGTACGCGCGCATTTCCTCGTTCATCTGCTGCGGCACCGCGACGCACACGGATGCAAGGCAGAACAGCGTGGCCGCGCCGACGAGCGACGCGATCACGGCCATCATCGCACGGGAGCGACGGCGGAACACCGCGCCCCACAGCATGGTGAAGAACATCTTGCGATTCGTCATCGCACACCCCCTACGAAAGCCAAGCACAACTCACCTACCATGCAGCACCTCCGCCGGACGCAAGCCCAGAATCGCCCGAATCGACGAAAGCGAGGCCACGAGCACAGTGACCGCCAGCAACACGAAAACCAACACGAACACCATCGGACGCATGGTGATGCCCGAGCCGAACACCACGTGCCCCACGATCTGTGCAACGCCCGAGCCAAGCAGCGCGCCGGCAATCGCACCAACCAGCGAAATCACCGCCGTTTCGGCGAGCATAAGGCGCGAAACCGCACCGTCCGTGGCGCCGATCGCCTTCAACAGCGCCAATTCCGAACCGCGTTCGCCAATCGACGCGGCCATCAGGTTCGCCACGGCGATCGCGGCGGCAACCAGCGACAGCACGGTCATCAGCACCATCACCGCCTGCGTCTTGTTCAGCACATCGCCCTGCAGCGCGGCCACCTGGCGCACCTGCTTGGCCACCGCGCCCGGCAGCACCTCTTCGATCTGGTACGCGATCGACGACGGATACGCGGTGCAATACCACGTCTCCCACTCGTCCTGCGTGAGCGCGTTCGGATTCTTCGACGCCTTGCGCGCGAGGTCGTTGTCGGGCGTGGTGAGCGCCTTGACTTCAATCTTGTCGATGGAATTCGGCAGATTCGCAAGCGTTTGCGCGGCGATGGACGGCATATAAATGGCGCTGTTGTCGGAATCGCCCGAATCGAAGATGCCGACGATTTTCACTTTCACGCGATTGCGTTCGGTGGAGGATTTGCCGGTTTTCCCGGTACCTCCGTTCGTATTGTCGTCCGCACCGACGGCGATCGTCTTGTCGAGCGTAACGCTGTCACCGACGTTCACGCCCAGTTTCGCGGCGAGCGCGCTGCCGACCATCGCCTGCTCGCTGTCGTCTTTCGGCCAGGTTCCGTTGATTTTCCACCATGAGCGCATGCCGTTCATGCCGGCCACGGTGGACTCGCCGGAGTCCATGTGCAGGGTTTTCGCGAACCACGTGCCCACGATCGGCACGTTGGTCGCCTTGCATTTCGCCGCGGAAGCAGCCGCACCTGACGCACCAGCCGTTCCAGCAGAGCCAGCCGAACCAGCCCCCGAACCGACACACCCCGCATCCGCGTGGATGTTCAATTCCGGCGCGAAATTGGTGATGTTGAACGCCCAGAAGATGGTCTTGATCTTCTGCACGTCCGACTCCTTCAGAAACGCGGTCGGGTCGGCGCTGTCCGCCGCAGCCGAGCCGTCGGAAGTGGAACCCCCGTCCGAACCGGACGAACTACCCGAAGCCGAGCCAGCAGAATCGCCGGTATTGTACAAATCGCTCACCACAGCGTCGGACTTCGGCTGCACGACGATATTCGAACCGTACGTGCTCAGCTCCGCGTTGAGCTTGTCGCCCACGTCGAACACCACGCCGAGCATGGCCACGCTGACGGTGGCGGACAGGCACACGGTGACGGCGATGAGCAGACGGCGTTTGAACTGCCGGCTGAACGAGCGAGAGATCATTTTCAGGAAGAACATGGTACCCCCTTACCTTTCTCGGCGCTCACTGGAAATGGCTCGACAGCGCGTCGAGCGTGGACGTTTGGATGACGATTTTGCCCGGCTTGACCTGGTAGTCGAACGGTATCGGGTTGCAGCCGCCTTTGAAGCCGATGGTGGCGAGG
>ERZ773175.746-NODE-746-length-20249-cov-3.459047_pt1 | contig 20249 bp, 17 predicted proteins | sample MGYA00581004_ERZ773175 | MGnify/ENA primary metagenome ERZ773175 (study PRJEB29015, sample SAMEA2737834) | human gut metagenome | biome: human gut; feature: human-associated habitat; material: faeces | place: China | collected 2012 ...
AGGAACTCTACCGCACGCTGCACGAGCTGAATACGCGCATGGCGATCGTCATGGTGTCGCACGACATCGGTACGATCACCAGCGTCGTGAAGGAGATCGTCTGCGTAAACCGCCGCGTACACCGCCATCATTCGAACGTGCTGACCGAGGAGCAGCTGCGCAACTACGACTGCCCTATCCAGCTCGTCTCGCACGGCCATATTCCCCATACCGTGCTGGAGCACCATCCGGGCGATGGATGCTGCTGCGACCACGAATAAAACGAACGGAGCGCCCCGCATGGAGCGCTCCGCTGTTTTTCAACGAAAGGGAACTACCCTATTTCTGTTCGTTGATCTTGCTCAGCTTCTCGAAGAGTTTGCCGAAAACATCGTCCATCTCGGCGCGCAGTGCAGCATAGTGCTTGCGGACGAGCGACGGATTGTGCGGTTCGGCAGGATTCATCGCCTTGGCGAACAAGTCATTGCGCACGGCAACGGCCTCCTGCATCACCTCGAAGATCTCCTTCTCTTTCGAAGGCTGGAAACAGATAGCCATATCGCAGTCGAAAACAACCTCTTCGAGGCGGTAATCAATCTCCTTTTTCAGAACGCGTAAATTTGCCATATTCGGTAGATTTTAGAATTTTTGCTTCGGCAAAGGTAGTAAAACCTTTCGGATTATCAAACATTTTCAGGCTGCGGCTCCGGGAAATAATCCCGGACGAGGGACGGACAAAAAAAGATCCCGAAAATTCGGGATCTTTTTTCGCTACATTTTTTCGAGGTCCTTATAAGTCTTTCTGGCGGCTTTCTCGGCCTTCTTGGCAGCCTTGGTCTCCTTTTTGGCAATCTTCTTGGCGGCCTTTTCCTGTGCGCGGACTATCTTCTGGGCTTCACGGGCTTCGTGTCTGGCGATTTTCTCAGCGGCACGGGCCTCCTTGCGGGCCTCGCGGGACTCCTCGCGCACCTCTTTCTTATACTCATGCTCGTTGGGCATCTCGACGATAATGCCGTTTACCTGCTCGTCGACGACCACATAGGGCTCTGCGGGCTGCGCAGGCTGCGGGGCCGGTTTCGGTTTGGGGATCAGCGTGCGCTGTTCGACGATGCTGTTGACCTTATAGTCGATCGTCAACTCGACGCGGCGCAGCGGCGGCAGGATATGCTCCTTCATATAGTCCCATGCGGCGGTCATCTTCTTCAGTGACAGCTCCTTTTGGTCCGGGGACTGCCGACCTTCGAGAATGCCCAGCACGGCTTGCTTATCGGGCACGGACGACTGGGCGACCAGCGTGCGGCACATCTCCCAATCCTCGGCGACGGAGTTCACCGTCACTTTGTACTTCTTCGAAAAGCCGTACTTCCGGTCGAGATAGGCTTTGAAATCGTTGGCACGACGGGCGGCCAGCGCCTCGTTGAACTTCACGGGTCCGTCGGGCGACGAATAGCCCGTGATGGTCACCGCGCCGACCTGCTTCAATGTGTCTTTGGTCAGGTCGCCGACGAAGGCATTGAGCTCGTCAAGCTCCTTCGAATTGCCGCTGAGCGCAGCGTTGAGCGTTGCCAGGTTGATCCGGTAACGGACCGAATAATCGGTGTCGTTCCGGCTTTTGACCAGAAACCTGCGGACGATGTAGTCTCCGTCGGTAGTCTCCGACAGCAATACGGTATCGGCCGCAGGCGCCGCCACCGCACTCTTGGTCTGGGCCGTCGCCCCGGCAGCGGCGCACAACGCGAGAGAAAGAGCGAATGTAGATACGATTGTTTTCACGCTAAAAATGGTGTTGGTTATTTCTGCCGTCACCCTCGCAAGATTCGTACCACGGCCGACGACGCCAGTCTGCGGCGAAAACTCCCTACTCCTGCTCGTAATCGATGTAAATTTTGTAGATGTAGAAAGCAGCAGTCGAACGGATCGTTATCTCGACCTCCCCTTCCGTGGATGAGCCGCAGTCGGCTGAATACTCAAAGCCCGTATTCTTCACGGCCGTCGTGCTGACGGCGGCCTCCGTAGGAGGAAGATACTCCCGCCCTCCAACGCTGACGGACACGCGCGAGGGTTTCTCCTTCACTCCGCTCGACATCCAAACGGAAACCTTCGAGATCTTCTTTCCGGCAAGTCCGCTCGTCTTCATGACAAACGGGTCCACATAGTCGGCATTGGCTCCGATCTTATAGCGCCCGTTGGCGCTGCCGTTGAGAATTACGAACTTGTCGTGGGCCTCGCCCGAAACCTCCCAGTCGATCCCCACGGGAGCACCGGCTTTTTTGATCGTACAGACACCTCCGGGCGCATCTTCCAGGGAAATGGGATAATCGCAAAGTTTCAGGACATAATTCACCAGCCCCTCGACCGGGGGCTTCTCTTCGGACATCCTCGTGACCTCGAAGGGCGTTTTAAGAGCGTTCAGGGCCGCTTCGACCGCTATCGGCCGGGTCCGGTCATCGACCGGGGTCGAACATCTGCCCGGAGTGTCGTCACTCTTGCCGAAAGCATAACGGCACTCCGAGATGTCCGCTCCGAGAAACGGTTTCAGGACATACTGGAAAAACAGGGCTGATTCGCAGAAGCGCGTGACGCCGTAATCGGAATGGGTGCCGTCGCGGCTAAGATCGAGCGGATGATTCTCATTGAGTTCCGAAGTGCGAAGATTCTGCACGGCAGTCGCATTCGAGAAAAACAGATCGACAGGCGTCCGGGAGGTCACTTCCCGCATCTGGGCGAGAAACGCTTCGAAACATTTGCCCTGATCTCCGTCGAACAGCTCCCACAGGATCGTGTTATGGGTGGTATACAACTTGGCGGCGGGGCAATGAGGGGCGAAATAGACGATACTCGGACGATGCGCCGGCCGTGCATGCTGTATGCAGTCGACCATTTCGAGAAAAGCGGTCCGGCCCTCTTCGGACCATCCGCTGCAATTGGTCCTCGTGTCGTCCTGCAAAGTCACGACATCGTATTCCCGCAATGCGAGAACATCCGCACCGCAGTCATCCAGCAGATTCGGATTGAATTCCGTCCAGTCGTCGTTGCCCGCTTCGTAGACATAACGGGAACACTTCGTGTTCCGGAAATTATTCCAGTGGTTCAGGAGCGACCATCCCCCGTGATAGATCACGTCGATATTGACATTGCCGATACCCATTCCCTTCAACATCCTCGGAAGATGCTCCACGGCATCGGCCGTAAGGCTGTTGCCGATACAGAGAATATCGAGCGTTCCGCCCGCTTCAATCCTCGCAACGGCGGATTATACGGCATCGTGATGTCGCTGCCGAGCACGACATCATCCTTTCCCGGCATGGAAAACAGGAAATAGCGGCCCTTGTCTTCGACTTTCAGCCCGGATTTCAAATCCTCCGGGGAGACTTCTATGAATTCACCGTCCCGCAGGAGGGTTATCGTCATGGACCCGTCCTCCCGGGAAACTACGCCCGACGCATAATTACTTACATTATTGAGCGAATCGACCCTCCCGAGATCGAAAACCCGGAGGGGGGGGGGGGGGAACCGGCACGCCCGGGTTATCCTCGCCCGAAGCGGACGATTTAGCACATGAAACGGCAACAGAAATTGCTGCTGCCCAAATTAGCCATTGAAATTGTTTGATTTGCATAGCGATAACGTTTTAGGTTCCACAAATAAAACGATTATCGAACAACTTTCAGCCTCCGTTCCGAACAATGACAATTTAATCGCATTTTTTGGAAAAATCGTGTAACGCCCTCCGTCCCCGCCGAACGAGAGCCGACAAAAAAGGCCGCATCTGACGATGCGGCCCTTAGGCATAACGGATACCTTTCAACCGGTTTACATCCGCTCGGGAACGTCGATGCCCAGCAGCTTCATGCCGCTGCGGATGACGCGGGCGACCTGCCGGACCAACTGGAGACGCATCCGCCGCACGTCGGCGTTCTCCTCTTTGAGGATCGAGTGGTCGTGGTAGTAGCCGTTGAACTGCTTGGCCAGCTCGTAGACGTAGGCCCCGATGATCGACGGCGCAAAATTCTCGCCCGCGGCAGCTACGACCGAAGGATATTCGGTCAGCGTCTTCACCAGGTCGATCTCCTCGGGCAGGTAGTCGGCGGCAGCAACTCCCTCGAAGTCGATACCCGCCTCGGCGGCCTTACGCAGAATCGAGCGGATACGCGCGTGGGTGTATTGGATGAAAGGCCCCGTATTGCCATTGAAGTCGATCGACTCGCGGGGATCGAACAGCATCGTCTTCTTGGGGTCTACTTTAAGGATGAAGTATTTGAGGGCGCCCAATCCGACCATCGTCGAGACGGCGTTCGCCTCCTCCTCCGTGCATCCGTCCAACTTGCCCAGCTCGGCAGACATCTCGCGGGCCGTCGAGACCATGCCTTCGATCAGGTCGTCGGCATCGACCACCGTACCCTCGCGCGACTTCATCTTACCCTCGGGAAGCTCCACCATGCCGTAGGACAAGTGGGTGATATGGTCGCTCCAGTCGGCATAGCCCAATTTTTTGAGCACCAGCTTCAACACCTGGAAATGGTAGTTCTGTTCGTTGCCCACGACGTAGATCATGTCGTCGAGCTTGTTGTCCTCGAAGCGGCGGAAAGCCGTGCCGAGGTCCTGCGTCATATAGACCGACGTGCCGTCGCCGCGCAGCAGCAATTTTTCGTCGAGTCCGTCGGCCGTAAGGTCGATCCACACCGAGTTGTCGGGGCGGCGGTAGAAAATACCCTTTTCAAGCCCCTCGTCCACCAGCGCCTTGCCCAGCAGATAGGTCTGCGATTCATAGTAAACCTTATCGAAATCGACGCCCAGCGCCTTGTAGGTCACGTCGAAGCCTTCGTAAACCCAGCCGTTCATCGTCTCCCACAGCGAATAGACCTCAGAGTCTTTGGCCTCCCACTTGCGCAGCATCTCCTGCGCTTCGCGCATGATCGGGGCGTTCTTCTTGGCGTCCTCCTCCGACTGGCCCTGCGCCATGAGCTCTTTGATCTGAGCCTTGTAATGCTTGTCGAACTCCACGTAGTACTTGCCCACGAGGTGGTCGCCCTTCATGCCCGTCGAAGCGGGCGTCTCGCCGTTGCCGTAAAGTTTCCACGCCAGCATCGACTTGCAGATATGGATGCCGCGGTCGTTCACCAAATTGGCTTTGAGGACCGTATGGCCGTTGGCTTTAAGAATCTGCGCCACGGAATAACCCAGCAGGTTGTTGCGGATATGCCCCAGGTGCAGCGGCTTGTTGGTGTTGGGCGACGAGTATTCGACCATCACCGTGCGCCCCGTCGCAGGAGCCTGCCCGAAGGCTTCGTCGGCAACGATCTCGGCAAAGCGGGCTGCCCAGAACCGGCTGTCGAGCGAGAGGTTCAGGAAGCCTTTGATCACGTTGAACGCACTGATCTCCGCGATGTTGGCCGTTATATATTCTCCGATCTCGGTCGCGGTGGCCTCAGGCGACTTGCGGCTTCGTCGCAGCAGCGGAAACGTCACGAGGGTATAGTCGCCCTCGAACTCCTTGCGGGTCTTCTGAATCTGCAGCTGCTCGTCGCCGAGCTCTCCGTAAAGCGCCTCCACCGAACGGCGGACCGCACCCGAAATAAAGGTCTCGATATTCATGTCCGAATTGATTTTTGCCTGCAAATTTAAGGTTTTTCGCCGAATTATCAATTCCCCTATATATTCTGAAACAATCCGTATATTTGCCGGGTAAACCGACCAGACATTCCATGGAAATACTCGTCATTCTGCTGCTGATCCTGCTCAACGGGCTTTTCGCCATGTCGGAGATCGCGCTGATCTCGGCCCGCCGTTCGAATCTGGAAATGCAGGCCCGTCAGGGCAGCGCAGGGGCCCGCCAGGCTTTGAAGCTGGCCAAAGACCCCGACCGTTTCCTTTCGACCGTACAGATCGGCATCACGCTCATCGGTATCCTCACGGGTATCTATTCGGGGGACACGCTGGCCGCCAAATTCGGCAAGGAACTGGCCGAACTCGGCATTCCGCTGCGCGCGGCGACCGTCACGGCGCAGGTCACGATCATCATCGTGGTCACCTACCTCACGATCATCTTCGGCGAACTGGTGCCCAAGCGCATCGGCATGAACGCTGCGGAAAAGGCCGCCAAGATCGTCGCACGCCCCATGCGGGCGCTTTCGGTCGTGACGTCGCCTTTCGTATGGCTGCTCTCCAAGAGCACGGCGGGCGTCACCCGCCTGCTGGGCCTGCACAAGGCCGAGAGCAAGGTCACCGAGGCCGAGATACGCTCGATCATCCAGGAGGGCGCCGAGGACGGCGAAGTGCAGGAGGTCGAACAGAAAATCATGGGGCGCGTCTTCTCGCTGGGCGACCGCACGGTGGAGTCGATCATGACCCACCGCAGCGACCTGGTGTGGATCGACGTGTCGATGACGGCCGACGAAATCCGCGAAGTCGTCACCCGCGCGCCGCACAACCGCTACCCCGTCAGCGACGGCAATCTGGACAAGCTGTTGGGCGTGGTCTACCTCAAAGACCTCTTTCTGCACCTCAATACCCCCACGTTCGACCTGCGCGCGCTGCTGACTCCCGGAAAATTCTTCCACGAGGGATTCGAGGTCTACAACGCCCTCGAGCAACTGCGCAGCGAGCAGTTGGGATACGGCATCATCTGTGACGAATTCGGCGTCACGCGCGGCATCATCACCCTGAAAGACATCTTCGAAGCGCTCGTCGGCGAACTCCCCGACCCGCGCGAGGAACCCGACATCGTGCGGCGCGACGACGGCAGCTGTCTCGTGGACGGGCAGTGTCCCTACTACGACTTTCTCGCCTGGTTCGGGCTCGAGGAGGTATTCCAGCACAATGCCTACAACACCGTCAGCGGCCTGATCCTCGAGCAGTTGGCGCATATCCCGGCCACGGGCGAAAAGTTGTCGTGGAACGGCTTCACATTCGAGATCGTGGATATGGACGGGGCGCGCATCGACAAAGTTCTGGTTACATTCGATCAACAGGAATAGTTATGAAAATCGCAGACATAGAGTTGGGTGAACGCCCCCTGCTGCTGGCGCCGATGGAGGACGTGACCGATCCGTCGTTCCGCTACATGTGCAAGCGGTTCGGGGCCGACGTGGTCTACACGGAGTTCATCTCCTCGGACGGGCTGATCCGCGACGCGGCCAAGTCGCTCAAAAAACTCGAAATCGACGACGAGGAACGCCCCGTGGGCATCCAGATTTACGGCCATCTGATCGAACCGATGGTCGAGGCGGCGCGGATGGCCGAGGCCGCCCGGCCCGACATTATCGACATCAATTTCGGTTGTCCGGTGAAGAAGATCGCCGGGCGCGGCGCCGGATCGGGCATGATGCGCGACGTACCGCTGATGGTCGAAATGACGCGGCAGATCGTCGCGGCGGTGAAGACGCCCGTGACGGTGAAAACCCGCCTGGGATGGGACGACGAATCGAAAAACATCGAAGAGATAGCCCTGCGGTTACAGGACGTGGGCATTGCGGCGCTTACGATCCACGGCCGCACGCGGGCCCAGATGTACCGCGGTGAGGCGGATTGGACGCTGATCGGGCAGGTGAAGAACAACCCGCGGATACACATTCCGATCATCGGCAACGGCGACGTCGATTCGGGGCCGAAAGCCAAAGAGATGTTCGACCGCTACGGCGTGGACGGCGTGATGATCGGCCGCGCGACCTACGGCCGGCCGTGGATATTCCGCGAAGTGAAGCACTATCTCGCAACGGGCGAGGTAATGCCCCAGCCGTCGGTCACGGAACGGGTCGCCATCGCCAAGGAGCATTTGCAGAAGTCACTGGAGATCAAAGGCGACCATGTCGGCATCCTCGAAATGCGACGCCACCTGACGAACTATTTCAAAGGTCTGCCCGACTTCAAACCCACGCGACTGAAACTGGTGACATCGCTCGACACCGACGAGTTGTTCACGACGCTCGACGAAATCGCCGCCCGCTGGGGCGGCTACGACCTGAGCGGCACGGTCCCTGCCCCGCTGTCGCACAACCTGTAAAGGAACTCCGCTTCGAGTTCTGACACAACGGCTCCCGGCGCTTACAATCCGTAAGACCGGGAGCCGTTTTTTCGCACAAACGGAAACCATAACGTATTATGTTCGTATTTATTGTTACAACGCGTGTTTTTTATCTCTCTCAGGACTTTAGTTCACGCTTTTTTGCCTATTTTTGTAGAAACAGACGCCCCGGAATCGCCCCGGAAACGACCGGATTCAGGGCGGCAAACAGAATCAATACCTTTATTTATTAAACTATGAAGGAAACTTTTACGGCGACCAACACAGGGTATAGTTGCAGCATGCGGCATCTCCTGTTTCTTGTGTGTGCCCTGACGGTTTCTGTCGCAACCCCGGCAAGGGGGGGGGAGGAAAATTCATCCTCCGCATTAGGTAACACCGCGACAGGGTCGAACGAGGCACAGACATCCCAAAGTGCGACCCGCAACATCAGCGGACAAATCTTCGACGCGCAAGGCGTCCCTTTGATCGGTGCAACGGTCATGATCAAAGGCACTTCGAGAGGCATTCACACCGGCACAGACGGAAAATTCACGCTGACGATCCCCAATACGGGCAAGATTGTCATCCTCGCGGTCTCCTATGTCGGCATGAAGAGCCGCGAGATCGGAATCACCACCCAAAATTCGCTCAAAATCAAACTCGAACCAGACACGGAGATCGGCGAGGTCGTCGTGACGGGCTACGGCGTCGTCCAGCGCCGTGAAAATCTGGTCGGCAGCGCCTATCAGGTAAATGCCAAAAAACTGGAACTGATGCCCGTAAGCCGCGTCGACAACCTGCTCGACGGCATGGTGCCGGGCATGCAGGTGTCGAAGGGATTCAACAACAGCGACGAAAGCATGCGCGCACGCCTGACCGTGCGCATCCGCGGCGATGCGTCGCTCAGCGCCTCGAACGAACCCTTATGGGTCGTCGACGGAGCACCCATTTACACGGGAGGGATCACCGGACTGAGCATCGGGACCGAGTACACCATCAGTCCCCTCTCGTTCATGAACCCCAACGACATCGAATCCATCACGGTGCTCAAAGACGCTTCGACTACGGCCCTTTACGGCGCCGACGGCGCTAACGGCGTAATCCTCATCACCACCAAGAAAGGCCGGGCGGAGAAGACCAACATCAACGTCAGCTTCAAATACGGCATCGCGTTCGCAAACGAAAGCACCCGTTACAAGATGCTCAACGCTTCGCAGTATATGGAATATGCCCGGGAAGCGTGGACCAATGCCGGTTACCCGATCTCCGCCTTTCCCTATCAGGACAACGAGTACAACAGCTACTCCACGACCGATACCCAATGGCACAAATACTACCTCGATACGGGACAGACGTTCCAGGTGGACCTGAGCGCCAGCGGCGGCACCAAACGGATGACGAACTATGTCTCGGCAGGTTATTACACCGAAGACATGATCCTGAAAGGCAACAAGCAACAGCGCATATCCCTGCGTTCCAATTCGAGTTATACGTTCTTTCCGGGTCTCGAGGCCTCGCTGAACCTCAACGGAACCTACAACATCAACGACACGTTCCCGTCGACGCGCACCTATTATGAAACGCTGCCGATCTTTTCGCCTTATGAGAACGACGGCCACACCTACCGGCTGTACAACTATTACAGCCGGGACAACTTTTACGAATACAAGCCCTCTCTGGTAAAATTCTACGACAACGACCTTCCCGAACGCGACCAGAACGACAACCGCCAGCGGACGCTGAACGCCAGCATGAACGCCTCGCTCAAATGGGAGCCCATCAAAGGCCTTTCGGCCACCACGCAGTTCGTTACCAACTATATCGGAACCTACGAAGCGCTGTACTATGCCCGTACCAACCTGTCGGGATACTATGCCAATGAACCGGCCGGAATTTCACGGCGAAGCGGCGTTTTCAACCTGAACTGGGCGAGCGTCAGCCGCATCAATTTCGACCGGAGTTTCGGCAAACACCGCGTAGGCGCGCTGGCAGGTATTGAGTTCAAGCACGAGGAGCACCGGAATCTCAACGTCTCCGGTTACGACTTCATCAACGACCAGATCAAGGAAGTGGCCTACGTTCCCTCGGCCAATGTCAGCGGATCGAGCAACACGAATTATTCCCGTTCGCTCTCCTATCTGGGACAGGCCTCCTACTCCTACGACAACCGTTATTACGCAACGGTAAACATCCGGCGCCAGGGATTCTCCGCGTTCGGCGAATACTCCCGCTGGGCGACCTACGCATCCATAGGCGCAGGCTGGAGCATCCACAACGAGAAATTTTTCCAGAACGACATCTTCGATACGCTGAAAATTAAGGCTTCGTACGGTACCAGCGGCAATTCGCGCGTAGATACCTCGTCGGCGCACGGCACTTACAGCCTTACGGCAAGCTACTCCTACCAGGGCAATGTCGGCGCCATGCAGAGCGCCGTACCCAATCCGGGACTTACGTGGGAGAGAACCTACATGACGAATGTGGGACTCAGCATCGGACTTTACAAGCGCGTAATGGTCGACGTCGAGTTCTACAACAACCTCACGACCGATATGCTGACCCAGAGCCGCGTGTCGTCGATCATCTCCGAGGACGCCGTAATGCGCAACGTCGGCAAAATGCGCAACCGGGGTTACGAAATCGTCATCACCTCGGCGAACATCGTCCACAAGGATTTCTCCTGGCAGACCGAACTGAACATCGCCCACAACCAGAACAAGATCCTGTCCCTGTACGAAGGCATCACCCGAAGTTTCGGGGAGCGCGTCTGGGAAGAGGGCCGCGCCAAAAACGAATGGTGCCTGATACGCTGGGCCGGTATCGACCCGGCTGACGGACAGCCCATGTGGTATGACAAACGCGGCAACATCACCAAAGTATACTCCTACGACAACCGTGTCTCGGACGGACGGACTCCCAACCCGGCCCTATACGGCAGTATGACCAACATCCTGCGGTGGAAAGGACTGTCTCTGCGCTTCATGCTGAATTACACGATAGGCGGCTGGCAATACACCTCCCTGGACCGCTATACCCTGAATTCAGGCTATGAGATCATAGAGGCGAACGCACCGGTCGAAGCGTTGAACCACTGGAAAAAGCCGGGCGAACTGGCCATCAATCCCCGGGTTGCCTACAAGAACGATATGAAATCGACCTCCTATACCGACCGTTTCCTGCACCGTATGACCAATATCCGCCTGCAGAACATTGCGCTGACTTACCATTTTCCGAAGCAGTTGTGCAAAAAACTGCGGATGGAGGCTATGAGCGTCTCGTTGGTCGGCGATAACGTTTACCTCTGGACACCCGATCAAAAGCACGGAGAAAACAGCTACAAGACGATCATGAATTCCGGATACCCGATGACCTCGACCTATTCGGCAAATCTTTCCATAACCTTCTGACACCCGAGCATATGAAACGAATAACGACTTACATTTTGGCTACGGGCCTGCTGGCCGGCTCGGCCGGCTGCAGCAGCTTCCTCGAAGTCGAGGACATCGGCAAAAGCACCATATCGTCCTTTTTCGCGGAACTTACGGGACTGCAGAGTGCATACTACGGCATGTACAGCGCCACCTACTCGTTTTACGACGACTACGCGGTCAATTACCCCGACCTAGCGAGCGACCTGGCGGATACAACCCCCAATGCCGGAGAAGCCCAAACGGACATCTACAACTTCCTGGCACTGCCCGAAGACAATGCCGGTTATCCGCGGCTGGTCTGGCGAGGAGCTTACAACGTGGTCACCAACGCCAACAACATCATCCATTACGGCCCCAACCTGAAGGACGACTATCCGGACGATACGGCCGAGATCGACCGGATCATCGCACATGCCTACTTCATCCGTGCGCTGATGTTCCTGAACCTTTGCAATGCCTATTGCCAGACTTACACCTACACGGCGGACGCTTCACACCTGGGCATTCCCCTGCCCCTGCGCCCGATGAGTTTCAACGACACAATCTACCGCAGTACCCTGCAGCAGGCATACGCCCGGATTATCGAGGATATCACTACGGCATTGACCACACTCGGCAAGACGGGAGACTCCGACGTCTATTACGCTTCGGCAACGGCATGCCGGGCATTGCTGGCCCGCGTCTACCTCTACATGGGCAACTACGGCCTGGCCGAACAATATGCCTCGGAGGTCATCGCGAAGGTGCCGCTGACGCCCTATGCCGACTACGAAATGATGTTCCGCTACCCGCACGAGAACAAAGGCAAAGAGACGATACTCCGGATGAGCGGTTACGACAAATCGTCGTCGATAAGCAATCTCTACAATCCTTCTAATTCGCCGAAGGCCGTACCATCGGCCAAACTGCTGGCACAGTTCGACGATCCCAACGATATCCGGCGCCTGCGGCTGTTGCACTACGACCCGATTTATGAAGGCTATGATGACGGTACGCACGGATACGAAATGGACGCCTGCGTAAAATACTACGTCAACGACAAATACAAAAAGGACAACAAAGGCCTCAACGGCCACAGCGATCCCTTTGTACTGCGTTGCTCGGAGATGTACCTGATCCGCGCCGAAGCACTCTGCAACCGCGAAAACCCCGATCTCGACGGGGCCGCCGCCGACCTGAAGGCACTGATCGCCCGCGCAACGAACAAGTCGGCAGACGATATCGTGCTGGAATACTCCGGGCAGAATGAGCTGAACGCCCTGATCGAGCGGGAGCGCATGCGCGAACTCTGTTTCGAGGGCCATCGCCTGCTGGACATCGCACGGCGCCACCAAAACCTGGTGCGCGACGATTCGTCCCCGGCAACGACCAAGGCGCTCGTTTATCCCGACTACCGTTTCGTGCTGCCGATCTGCCAGTTGGAAATGGATTCCAACTCCGCAATGAAGCAGAATCCCGGATACGAAGGTGCAGAATAGACAAACATCCCATAAAACAAGTACTATGATTCAGAAAATAGGTTTCATACTGACCGTTGCAACTGCCCTGCTGCTCTCCTCCTGCAAAAAGGACGAGCCCTACGACCACCCATTCGTCTATGTCATACAAGCCGATGACGCCGCTTATGCCGCCACATCGACCGTATCGACGCAGGCGACCGTCGTACGCACGTACAACATCTGCCTCAGTTCGAAAGAGCTGACCGAAAACCTCGTCGTGGACTACTCGTTCACTGTCGGCGACGGGCTGAAGGCCGGCGTCGATTTCGAGCGTGTGACCACCGGCAACCAGATCGTTTTCGTGCCGGGTGTTTACTCCATGCCGATCCGCATCCGCTGGCTGCCCAACGCGGTCGATGCTTCGAAGGACAACTCGGTCACGATCCGCATCGAAAACACCAGTCTCGGATTCACGATCGGATTCCCGGGTCCCGACCAGCTGTCGAGACAGCATACGATCCGTAAAGTCAACATGTAATTATCCACCTTTTAATTCAATATCATTATGAAAAAGTACCTATCCATGCTTTGCTGCCTCGGGGTGTTGTTCACCGCAGGATGCGGCGACGACAAGACCGGAGAAGAGGAAGGCCCGACGGGCGAGGCCAAACTCACGGCATTCAGTTTCAAAGCCGAAAATAACCCCGACTATCTGGTGAAGGATTACACCGGCACGATCTCCGGAACGGCGATCAGCGTGAAGGTGCCGGCCGACACTGATCTCTCAGCGCTCGTCGCGACGTTCGAAACGGCCGACGGCGAATCGAAGGTGACGGTAAACGGCACGCCCCAGGTCAGCGGCACGACGGCCAACGACTTCTCCGACCCGGTAGACTATCTGGTAAGCCTCGGCAAGAAGAACGCCCTCTACACCGTCACGGTCAGCGAACTGCCGGAGGCCGTATGGACCAAGGTCACGGAGTGGGAACAGACGGCTAACGATTTCAGGTTGGAAATTGACCCGACTGACAATCAACCAGCCCTCGTTGTCAATGCCGATGGTACAACAAGTGCGGAAGATGTAACAATTTTTGCCAAAGTCAGCAATAGCAAGTTCCAGCCGGATACTGTTGCGGCAAGACGTACCAGTATGCCTTCTTTTGGCTTCAGTGCCTCGGGAAAACCTTATATTTTCTATTACGACCCTATTTCCGGAGTAACAAAGGGATTCATCGCAACCCGTACCGGAACGAGCTGGACGGAAGAGTGCACAGACATTGACCGACCAACTACTGTAGGGCCTACGATCGGATCAGTAGGCGAAAGAATGTTCGCTTTCACGATGAACCGAACCGCTGGGGTCCTCGGCGAACGTTTCGTCAACATAACCGAATACAACAATGGATGGAATAAAAATCAATCGATTTCCGGACGGACCAGCGGACGGGCGTACTCCGCCATTGCTCGAAATGTAGGGGATGCAATGTATGTATTGGTTCACAATCCCGCTGAAACTGCGTCCAATACACCTCACTCGTTATCCATTTACAAATTTGAAAACAATGCGTGGTCGACCATTATAGAAGCCTATGTCAAACCCAATGAGGCAGGAGACAGCTATGTACCGATCGATCTGACAGACCATGACCTCGCAGTAGACAAAGACGGGAATATATACTTAGGGATCTCCTACAATTTGACTCCACAGGTTGTAAAATTCGATTCTTCGTCCAAAACGTTCAATCTCGTTGCCACGGTCTTCCCGAAATGGAACAGTCGTACAAACTATTGCCGGGTTGCAGTCAGCCCGATCGGCATATTGTATGTTGCATATAAGGATGCCGACAATCATTTGTTTGCGACTTCGCTGGACAATAAGACCAAAGATTGGAAAACAGCAGTTCAACTCAGCACGGAAGCTGTTGACGGGTTCGAATTCAAATTCGCCGAAAACGGAACAGCCTATCTCGCATACAATGTCAATGCAGAAAAGGTCGAAGGCGTAATTGTTTCACCGGCCAAAATACATCTCTACAAACTGGCGACTGCGGAATAATTTTTCGACTAATCTATCATGACTCAATCATGAAAAGGACAATTCACACAGCAAGGGCCTATGCAATGGCCCTTGCTTTAGCAACGACGATCTCGATGATGTCGTGCCAGACACAGGACAATTCGGACGAACCCGCTTTAAAAGATGGGCAGGAGCAGACTGTCATAACGGCTCAGTCGGCAAATATAACCCGGGCAGTAGTGTTTTTCCCCGAAGAAGAGCTTGTCGATATTGTAAATTATGTCCTTAATACCGACTATGATGCAATCTCAGGCGAGACAAAATTATCATGGGATTTGCTGGCCGATGAGAAGGATATGGCACAGATTTTTTCGGAGATTAACTTTCGACTCGCGGTGAACATACCATGGGTTGAACAAGAAAATATCGAAACCTTTGGGGATCTGGTCAACTATGTAAAAAAACATTTTAATGGTTCCTACAACAATCCGGATATTATTTTTTCGAAAGTTCAGAGAATTATCAGCGAACAGTCAAATATTTCTATCAGTCAGATTTATCTTCATTCCGATCTCAAAAGGGATTTAGGCATGGACAGTCTGGATGTTTTTGAAACGGCCATGGCCATTGAAGAAGAATTTGCTATTGAAATACCCGATGAATATATCGAAAGAATAAAAATCGTCGAGGACTATATATTATATCTCCGTCATCGCTGATCCGGACCGTGTAATAAAATTGCACTCGAATAATGCGGGCCGCAAGGCTCGCATTATTTTACCCGAATATCCGATCAACAAATTCATTTATGAAACCGATTTCCATCTTTCTGACGCTGGCATTTCTGGCACAAGGGATGATCGCAGCGCCGCCGCAGGCCGTCGCACAGCCCGTGCGTTCGGGAACACTCTTCCTCGACCGCAACGGCAACGGCATCCGGGACAAAGGCGAGCCCGCCCTGAAAGGTATCCCCGTATCCGACGGGGATACGGTCGTTCTTACCGACCGGAAAGGCCGCTATAACCTCCCGGCAACGGAGCCCGGCAGCGTATTTCCCATTCTTCCGTCCGGCTACGAATTTCCGGGCGGCGGGATCGCCAACACCCGGTTCCGATACTTCCCCGACAGTACGGCAGGCGGCAATGCCGATTTCGGGCTGGTGCGCCGCAGACAACCCGACCGTTTCAGCATCGCCGCCGTGGGCGACGTGCAGTTCGGCGACACGACCGAAGCGGGATATGCCGCACGCACTTTCTTCTCGGAACTGGCGAAGCGCCGCGACCTGGCCTTTTCGCTTTTCCTGGGCGATCTGGTAAACGACGACTGCACGCTGTTCCCGCTCTTCAAGGAGCTGGCCGACGAACTGCCGATGCTCTCTTGGACACTTTCGGGCAACCACGACCGGGATATGGACAGCGTCCGGACCGTTGTCCGCTACAACGAGGCTTTTGGAGCCGACACCTACGCTTTCGACTACGGACCGGTCCATTTCATCGTCTTCAACAACGTCTTCACGGAGGGACGCCGCAGCTATGTCGGCAAACTGACTGAAAAGCAGCTGCGATTCCTGCGCAACGATCTGGCAAGGGTACCGCGGGAGACGCTCGTGGTCATCGCCCAGCACATTCCGATGGCTGCCACCAAAAACAAGGACGAAGTACTTGCACTGCTGGACGGACGCCGCTGCCTGATGCTTTCCGGACACACCCATTCGGTCTTCCGGAAACGGCTGGCGGCCAATGTGCAAGAGTTGGTTGCCGGGGCGGTCTGCGGACTGCTCTGGACCGGGGAGCAGGACTTGGATCTCGTACCGCGCTCCCTGCAACCCTGCGGAACCCCGCGCAACTACTTCCGTATCGATTTCGACAAGGCGGATTACACATTCCGCTTCAAAGGCATCGGCCTCGATGAAGAGCATCAGGCCGATGTGTGGATTGCCGACGGCAATCCGCAGGACCGGGAGATCGAAGAGCTGGCCTCCCTGCCAATGGGGAGTATCGTGGTGAATCTCTTCGCCGGAGGCCCGGAGACGCTGGTCCGGATGCGGATCGACGACGGCGCATGGCAATCGCTGGCGCACACGGCCATGGCCGCGCCGACGGTCCTGCGGTCGAGACTGCGCAACCAGCAGGGATATTTGCAGTCGAAATATGCACGCCGCTCACCCCACCGCAATGCACCCTCACCGCATATCTGGACAGGACATCTGCCCGAGGGTACGCCGCCGGGCCCCCACCGGATATGTCTCGAAGCCCGAGACACAACGGCAGACAGCGCCCTAAAACTGACAGACATACGAGTGATACTCGCCCCCTGAAAACGAAAAATCCGGAACCAAAGTTCCGGATTTTTCACAGCACTACCCCGCGACTATTTCAGCACCCGCTCGACGTAGGCTTTGTAGTCCTTCACGACGGGCTTATATTCGTCGTCCTCGAACAACGGCGAGGAGATCAGGCAATCGGCCGAGGAACGGTTGATCGCCGTCGGCACGTTATAAAGCGTCGCCAGACGCAACAATGCCTTCACGTCGACATCGTGCGGCTGGGCCGACATCGGGTCCCAGAAGAAGATCAGCGCATGGATCTTGCCGTCGGCGATCAGCGACCCCAACTGCTGATCACCGCCCAACGGACCCGATTTCAGCAACGTGATACGCAGTTCGGGCTTCGGCTCGTCTTCCGCTTCATGCTCCTCCTTGTGGTCGCGCAACGTCTGCTCGACCATCTTACCCGTCGTTCCGGTGCACACCAGATGGTGACGGCTCAACTTGCGGCTGTTCCAGTCGACCCACTCCGCCAGGTCACGCTTCATATTGTCGTGGGCCACCAGAGCCAGCACTTTCGTCTGCTTTCCCATAATCTTCAAATAAGAACTATTTCTCCTCTTCTCCGGCCTCGGCGGGAAGCTTGAACTCCGTAAACCCGGCCTGCAAAAGCGTGTTGTACCACGCAAAGCACTTCTTCATGTCCGAAACGTGCACCCGGTCGCGGTCGTATTCGGGAAGCACCTCGGCAAACGCGGCCTTCAGCTTCTCGGGAGCCTCCTTGGGGCTGATCGCCTCCTTGCCCCCGGTATGGGCGTAAATCCGGGTGAAAACGTCGGCCAGGGCGATGTCGTCGCCTTCGGTGAACATCGAAATCTCCGTCAGAGCGCTCACCTTGGCATTCGCCGCGGCGTTCATGCGCCGTCCGTCGAGCAGCGATTCGACGATCACGCCGTTCTTCGACTGCGCCACGTATTTATAAAGTCCGGGCTGGCCAGAAATGGCCAGAATCTCTTTCAGTTCCATAATGATTCGTTATTTCTTTCTGTTAATTGGGTTGTTCGGGTTTTTCATCCTCATCTTCTTTGGAGATCGTATACGACCGGGGATCGGAGAGGGTCACGACATCGTAAGCCGTGATGGCACGGACCCAGAAAGTCACTTTCCGGCCCGCCTTCTGCCGGGGAATGGTCCCTTTGTAGGTCAGCGACGTAGCTTCGGCTTCGAATGAGCGCAGGAGCGACGTAAACCGCACGTCGGAATCGTCGTCGTCGAGGATATAAACGATGTCTATCCGATGGAATCCGTATTGGCTCGTCACGAACGCCTCCACTGTAACGTCCGTATCGGGAGCGACTTCGGCCGGGGAGAACGTCACTTCGCCGAACTCCGCAGGGGTCGTTCTTTCCGGCCCGGATTCGGAATTGCAGGCTGAAAGGCACAGCGCTGCGGCAGCGGCGAAAAACGTTCGTCTCATCGTCTACTCTTTTTTCATGTGTACGTCCATCTGCGGGAACGGGAAGCTGAGACCGTGCTTGGGCAGCTCCTTGTAGAACTCCTCGTTATGCTCGAAAAAGACGTTCCAGTAGTCGCCGTTCTTCACCCAGGCCCGGATCGTGAGGTTCACCGAGCTGTCGGCCAGCGCAGCGACCCACACCACCGGCGCGGGGTCCTTCAGGATGCGGGAATCGGCGTCCAGCATCGCCAGCACGGCCTTGCGGGCCACGTCCACGTCGTCGCCGTAGGAGATGCCCACGGTCCAGTCCACGCGGCGCAGATCGGCCGTGGAATAGTTGTCGATGATAGCCGTGGCGATCGAGTTGTTGGGAATATAGATCGTCTGGTTGTCGGCCGTGGTAATCACCGTCGAAAAGAGTTTGATGTCGCGCACGGTGCCCGACTGCCCCTGGGCCGAGATGTAGTCGCCGACGCGGTAGGGCTTCATCAGCAGGATCATCACCCCGCCGGCGAAGTTCTGCGCCGTACCGCTCAAAGCCATACCGATAGCCAGCGTGGCGGCCGAAGCGACGGCGATGAGCGACGTGACGTTGACACCCAGCGTCGAAACGACGATCAGCACCAGCAGGAGCGTGAATACGGTGCTTATGGTATTACGCGTGAACGACCGCAGCGAGATGTCGACGTTGCGGTGCTGCATGGCGACATCGACCAGTTTCAGGATGCGCCGCACGACCCACCGGCCGATGAAATAGATGGCCAGCGCGATAAGGATCTTTATCAGTATCCAGACTGACTCCGAAAGCAACGATTGCAGCAGGGCGTGATAATCGATGTTGGCGATCTTCTCGACCGCCTCTGCGAAATGGGCTTTCTGCACACTGTCCGGCACGATCAGAGGCGCCTGGTCCTCGGCTGCTAAAAATGTCCACATAATTCCGTTTTTTTAGTTTGTCACGCAAAAATAGCCAAAAAAAGGAGAACTTTATTAACTTTGTCTACGCTTTTTGCAGAAAGCGACAGAAAACACCATACATTAACACAATGCAGAACAACGTTGAAATTATCCAGATAAACATTTCGGGCGAGGACAAGCCGGGCATGACCTCTTCGCTCACCGAGATTCTCGCGCGTTACGACGCCTTCATCCTCGACATCGGCCAGGCCAACATCCACCAATCGCTGACACTGGGGATTCTGATAAAGACCACCGCCGACAAGTCGGGAAGCATCATGAAAGAGCTGCTTTTCAAAGCCTCGGAGCTGGGCGTCATGATCCGCTTCACGCCCATCACCGAGGAGCGTTACGACGATTGGGTGGGCCGTCAGGGCAAGAACCGCTATATCATCACCTTGCTGGGCCGCACCGTCACGGCGCGGCACATCGCCGAGGTGACGAAAGTCGTGGCCGAACACGGACTCAACATCGACGCCATCAAACGCCTTACGGGCCGCATGCCGCTCTGCGAAGACGGCCGCGCGGCCAAATCGTGCATCGAGCTCTCGGTGCGCGGGTCGCTCTCCGACGAGGAGCGCAGCACCATGCAGGCGGGCTTCATGAACCTCTCGGACATCGGCCTCGACGTCTCGTTCCAGAAGGACGACATCTACCGCCGCAGCCGCCGCCTGATCTGCTTCGACATGGATTCGACGC
>ERZ773175.781-NODE-781-length-19616-cov-4.476203_pt1 | contig 19616 bp, 20 predicted proteins | sample MGYA00581004_ERZ773175 | MGnify/ENA primary metagenome ERZ773175 (study PRJEB29015, sample SAMEA2737834) | human gut metagenome | biome: human gut; feature: human-associated habitat; material: faeces | place: China | collected 2012 ...
CTCTGAAAGAAATTTCAGAGACACTGGGAAAGGAAACGATTGATTTATATAATACTTCTGATACAAGAGGTCAGAGCAGATCTTATGGTCTGAACTATCAGAAAACGGGAAAAGAACTGATGAGCCGGGATGAACTGGCAGTCATGGATGGTAACAAATGTATTTTGCAGCTTCGTGGTGTCCGTCCGTTTTACAGTGATAAATTTGACATCACAAAACATAAACGGTATAAGCAGTTATCCGATTATGATAAAAAGAATGAGTTTCATGTGGAAGAATATATGAAACATCAGATGGAAGTCCGGTTAAGTCCGGAAGAAGCGTTCGACCTTTATGTGTATGAAGGCAGTGAACTGGAAAAACAATCAAATAATGAAAATGAAGGCACAGGGCATGTAACGTAAAACATACATAGCTCTTTTTTTATGCCCTTTTGGGAGGTAGCGATATGCGTAAGCATGAAAGACCGCCCATCAGGGCGGAACCCTCCGAGTAGTAACCGTTTGAAAATCACAATGAAAACAGCAGTTACGAAAGGAGAACATAGATTATGGCGTTTTTTACATCCGCAATTAATATTTTACAGACTCTGGTTGTTGCAATCGGAGCCGGACTTGCAGTTTGGGGAGTTATCAATCTCCTGGAAGGATATGGAAATGACAATCCTGGAGCCAAGTCCCAGGGAATCAAGCAGCTTATGGCAGGTGGAGGTGTCGTTCTGATCGGTACACAGCTTGTACCATTACTGGCGAATCTGTTTTAGCCGGGGCAGTAGGAAAGGAGAACACGCATGGATAAGATTTTTGAGTCCATAGAAGAATGGATGCGTAACCTCCTTACAGGCATGGTCAGCTCAAACCTGACGAACATGTTTACCGATGTGAATGAAAAAACCGGTGACATTGCAAGTCAGGTTGGGCAAACGCCCCAGGGCTGGAACAGCAGTATTTTCAGCTTGATCCAAAATCTGTCGGATTCTGTGATCGTACCGATTGCCGGAATGATCATAACCTTTGTGTTGTGCTATGAGCTGATTTCCATGCTCACCGAAAAGAATAACATGCATGACATAGATACATGGATGTTTTTCAAATATTTTTTCAAGATGTGGATAGCAGTCTGGTTCGTAAGCAATGCTTTTACGATTACAATGGCGATTTTTGATGTTGGACAGAATGTAGTGAACCGGGCTGCAGGTGTTATCAACCAGCAGACGGCAATCAATATTGATTCGGTAATTACCTCGATGGAGACAGCAATGGAATCAATGGAAATAGGAGAGCTGATTATACTGGCATTGGAAACGCTCCTGGCGAGTCTGTGCCTAAAGGTTATATCCGTTTTTATAACGGTTATTTTATATGGCCGTATGATAGAAATTTATCTGTATTCGTCAATCGGTGCAATTCCGTTTGCCACTATGAGCAATCGGGAATGGGGACAGATTGGCAGCAATTATTTAAGAGGATTGTTTGCACTGGCATTTCAGGGATTTTTTATCATGATGTGCGTGGGCATTTATTCTGTATTGGTTGCCAACATACAGGTATCAGACAATGTGCATACAGCACTGCTCAGTGTAATGGCTTATACAGTAATACTGTGTTTCAGTCTTATGAAAACAGGTAATTTCTCAAAGAGCATCTTTAATGCACACTAAACGTGGAAAAGGAGACGATGAAAATGGCTTTTGTATCAGTACCAAAAGATCTGACAAAAGTAAAAAATAAAATTATTCTCAATCTTACAAAACGACAGCTTATCTGCCTTGGCATTGCAGCGGCAGTAGGGCTTCCGTTTTATTTCCTGTCAAGGGGATTGATTGGTTCGAGTAATGCGGCAACCGGAATGTGTCTGTTGATGCTTCCGGCTTTTTTGTTTGCCATGTATGAGAAGGATGGACTCCCGTTAGAAAAGGTCTTAAAAAATATGATCACCGTAAAATTTATCCGTCCTCCGGTACGCAAGTACCAGATGGAAAATATGTACGAGAAAAAGTATACCGTGGTCAAAAAGAAGAAAGGGGGAACGAAGGGTGTTAAAAAGAAAAAACGATAGACAGCCGCCACAGAGTTTAGACGAATTATATCCGGATGATTACTGGCTGGATGAGGAGGATGGAGAAGAAGAACTTCCAGACCCCGCAATGAAAAGAAAACCAGTAAGCGGCAGACTGCATGATGAGCCTATGGTGACAGGGTATGAAGCACTGGAACGGCGAAGAGGTGTCCGCAGACCGAATCGGAAACTGACACGCAGGGAAAAGAAAGCCCTCAAAAGGGCACAGAAATATGAAGAAAAACTGCATAAGGAACATGAAAAAGCGGATAAGAAAAATGCAAAAAGGGAAGCAAAGCTGGCAGCCAGAGCAGAAAAGCAGGCAGTGCGTGACGCAAAGAAAAACGCAAAAAAGAAAAAGAGCAGATCTGTCGCAGCACCGTCGGGGCAGCGTCCGGCAGGAAAAGTGGTTTCCGGAACGAAAGGCAGTGGGACAGGAAAGAAAACACCGGATAGTGCCAGAGATAAGAGGATCACTGCACAGCAGTCGATTCCATACCATGAGATGGGAAGGGACGGTATCTGCCGGGTGCAGGACAAGTTTTATTCCAAGACGATCCGTTTTTATGACATCAACTATCAGCTGGCACAGAATGAAGATAAGAACGCCATCTTTGAAAACTGGTGTGATTTCCTGAATTACTTTGACAGCACAATTCATTTTCAGCTGTCTTTTATCAACCAGCACAGCAACATGGCAGAGTATGAGAAGGTCATCCATATCAATCCGCAGGAGGATGAATTTGATGACCTACGTATGGAGTTTGCCCAGATGCTCAATAACCAGCTGGCAAAAGGAAATAACGGGCTGATGCGTACCAAATATATCACATTTGGGATTGAAGCGGAGAATATCCGGGAAGCACGGCCAAAACTGGAACGTATCGAGTCGGATATTCTGAATAACTTTAAGATCCTTGGGGTATCTGCCTATCCGCTGAACGGAGAGGAACGGTTACAGATCATGTATGAAACCTTTAACCAGGACAGCAAAGTTCCGTTCCATTTCTCTTATGACGATGTACTTCGGACAGGGCTTAGTACCAAGGATTATGTCGCACCGACCAGTTTTGTATTTAAGAATGGAAAAGATTTTGAGATGGGCGGCACGATGGGAGCTGTTTCCTATTTACAGATCCTTGCACCGGAACTTACCGACAAGATGCTGGCAGAGTTTTTGGAGATGGACAGCAACCTGATGGTGAATTTCCATATCCAGTCCATCGACCAGATGAAGGCAATCAAGCTGGTAAAAAGCAAGGTGACGGATATTAACCGTATGAAGATCGAGGAACAGAAAAAAGCAGTCCGGGCAGGCTATGACATGGACATTATCCCTTCGGACTTAAATACATACGGTGGGGAAGCAAAAAGGCTTCTGGAAGATCTACAGTCCAGAAATGAGCGAATGTTCCTTGTAACAGCATTGTTCTTAAATACTGCACCGACCAAACAGGAACTGGAAAATGTGGTGTTCCAGACTGCCGGTATCGCACAGAAATATAACTGTGTACTGAAACGTCTGGATTATCAGCAGGAAGAAGGACTTATGAGTAGTGTTCCGTTGGGAGTAAATCATATCCCGATCAAGCGGGCTCTTACGACTACCAGCACAGCAATCTTTGTTCCATTTACGACACAGGAACTATTTATGGCGGGAGAATCCTTATATTACGGATTGAATGCCCTTAGTAACAACATGATTATGGTGGATCGTAAAAAGCTGAAAAACCCGAATGGATTGATCCTTGGTACACCTGGATCCGGTAAATCCTTTGCAGCAAAAAGAGAGATCACCAATGCGTTCTTTGTTACGAAGGATGACATTATCATCGGAGATCCGGAGGGTGAGTATTATCCACTGGTCCATGCACTTGGCGGACAGGTAGTACACATCTCACCAACCAGTAAGGATTATATCAATCCGATGGATATCAATATGGATTATTCCGATGATGACAATCCACTTGGTGTGAAATCTGATTTTGTCCTGTCCTTATGTGAGCTAATCATGGGAAGCAGGGATGGTATTGAAGCAGAGGAAAAATCAGTGATCGACCGTTGTCTTCCACTGGTGTATCAGAAGTACTTTGCAGATCCAAAACCGGAAAACATGCCGGTCCTTGGTGACCTGTATGACTGCCTCAGAAAGCAGAAAGAACCACAGGCCCAGAGAATTGCAACAGCACTGGAAATCTATGTAAATGGATCACTGAAAGTATTCAACCATAGAACCAATGTGGAACTGAATAATCGAATTGTCTGTTTTGATATCAAAGAGCTTGGAAAGCAGCTGAAGAAAATCGGAATGCTCATCGTCCAGGATCAGGTATGGAACAGAGTTACGATCAACCGTGGCATCAAATCCACCAGGTACTACATCGATGAGTTCCACCTTCTGCTCAAAGAAGAACAGACAGCAGCTTATTCCGTAGAAATCTGGAAGAGATTCCGTAAATGGGGAGGTGTACCGACTGGTATCACTCAGAACATTAAGGATCTTCTTGCCAGCAGGGAGATTGAAAATATCTTTGAGAACAGTGATTTTATCCTGATGCTGAACCAGGCTGCAGGTGACAGACAGATCCTTGCAAAACAGCTGAATATTTCCCCATATCAGTTGTCTTATGTGACGAATTCCGGGGAAGGTGAAGGACTTCTTTTCTATGGAACAACGATCATTCCATTTAAGGATAAGTTCGATAAGACCTTGAAATTATATGGTCTGATGACCACGAAGCCCGAGGAAACATTGAAACGAGATAAAGAAATGAGGGATGCAAATGAAGGAAATCGATAAGATCCGAATCAAGCAGTGGAATCAGGACAATCCTTACATTCAGATGAAAAATCTGGAAAATGTGCAGCCAGGATACCGTGTTCATACAGTCAATGATGATCATCATCTGTATGAACTTCCGCTGGAAACACAGAACATTATCCTTGACTGGGTATTCTGGAATTTTTATCCGGCACAGAAAATCTATCCGCATCTTACCAGTGATGATCTGAAAGAAGTTCTGTATAAACGTACCCAGATCCATCTGCACAACAATCAGTTCAAGGAGGCTATGCTGATCAATGGTTTCTGGCCGAGAGATCCGAGTGAATTGAACTGGGTATTTCATATCCAGGCGAGCTCTCCAGCAATCAGGACACAGGCAGATGGTTATCCTGGTATCCCGATTATAGGACGCCAGGAACTGAATGAGTACAGAAAGAAAAGTTGTGCCAGGAGGTGATGACCTATAGCTGGAAAAGAATTTAAAGGCAAAGATAAAAAGGTCGCAAAGATGACCAGAGATGGTCTGATAGAAGAAAATCTCCGTGATGGCAGCATAAAAGATATCAGTCACAGGAGTCGGGGGCGACCGGAAAATAAAGAAGAATTTGTTCCGGAACGGGAACGAAAAAAGACTGAGGGCGAAGATTCAAAATCGGGAAAAGGAAAACGACTGCAGATGGAGAAAATCCGGAAATCATCTGTCCGACAGGAAACTGTTGAGGATACAGTTGAAGTCACACCGGAAGAAAAAGTATCCGGATATCGAAAGAAACTGCATCGTCATGAAAAAATCCCGGATGATGATAACAGCCTGAACAGTCAAAAGAAATCTATTCGGAAGAAGCAGTTGCAAAAACAGATGACCAAAGAACAGGCAAAAGCCGGAAGATTATCCTTTGATGATGAAGGAAATCAGATGGTGAAAGGTGCTGGTATGAAACCGGGAGGGACAGCCGGGAAATACATTGCCACACAAACTGTTATATCTGGCATGAAAGCAGTCATTTCCGAAGAGGAAGAAATAGATGAAAATGCAGGTGTGGAAAGTGCCAGACTTGTAGAGCGTGAAACAGAAACTGCTTTGCGTGGTCTGCGTCATGCTCAGATCCGGAGTAAACGAACGGATGTGAAAACCCATCGCAGAGGTTATCGTGAGGCTACCGTAGAAAAGAAACTGAAATTTGGTTCTGCAGAAAGTATGGAAGGAGCAAAACATGCAGAATCGGTGAAGAAAGCCGAACAAAAGAGACATTTTTATAATCGCTTCTTCCAGAAAAAACGATATAAGGATGCTTACCGGGCAGCCAGAGCTGGAAAATCCGCTGGTAGTCTGGGTGGAGCAACAACCATTGCCGGTGTCGAGAACATGACGGTAAAAGCAAAGATTGCCTTGAAAGAGATCATAAAGCGTAATCGTGCCATGTTCGCAGGCATCGGTATTTTTGCGCTTCTTTTTCTTGTCATAGCGGTATCTCTGGGGAGCTGCAGTGCTTCTATCGAGGGTGCTGGATCTGTGATCGGTATTACAACGTATCCAAGTTCGGATGAGGATATCTATGCTGCTGAAAACAGATATGCCACTTTGGAAAGTGCCTTGAACCAGCAGATCAATGAGATGGAACGAAGACATCCGAATTATGACGAGTATCAGTACAACATTGCTGAGATCGGCCATAATCCATACCATCTTATCTCGTATCTTACCGCAAAATATGGGGACTGGACGTACGCAGATGTTGAAAACGAGCTGCAAGCTCTTTTTGAAGCACAATATCATCTGAATACAGAAGGTCGAACAGAAACGGTGACAGAAACCAGAAATGTTCGAGTCGGAGAATCATTGGGACAGGTAGTGACCAGTGGATACTGTAACTGTCGAATCTGTTGTGGCGTATGGTCCGGAGGTCCAACTGCCAGTGGTGCATATCCAACTGCAAACCATACCATTGCTGTAGATGCTTCCAATCCGTTTGTGCCGATTGGAACAAAGGTAGTAATGAATGGTGTGGAATACACAGTTGAGGATACCGGAGCCTTTGCACGATATGGTGTGCAGTTTGACGTTTACTATGATAACCATGCTGCAGCCTCTGCTCATGGACACCAGACCTGGGAAGCCTATATCGCAGATGACAATGGCAGTCAGGAAGTAACGGTTACCAGTACAAGCACTAAGAAGATTCTATATGTGACACTGACAAATGGAAGCTTTGATGCTGTGGCAAGAGCCAATCTGAATGCGGAGCAGCTGATCATCTACAATGCATTAAATACGACCTATGGAAACAGAAATTATCTGTGGGATGTAAACAATGTGACCAGTGGATCAGGCGGTAATGGAATGAGTTATGAGATTCCACCGGAAGCACTGCAGGATGAAGAATTCGCCCGGATGATTCGAGAAGCAGAAAAATATCTGGGAGTACCTTATGTATGGGGTGGCTACTCTCCGTCCGGATTTGACTGCTCAGGTTTCGTATCTTATGTCATTAACCACTGTGGTAATGGCTGGAACTATGGACGATTGACCGCGGAAGGATTAAGAGGCGTATGTACTTATGTATCACCGCAAGAAGCAAAACCAGGAGATCTGATCTTCTTCCAGGGAACGTATAACACATCTGGTGCAAGCCATGTGGGTATCTATGTCGGTAACAACATGATGATCCATTGTGGAGATCCGATCCATTACTCAAGTATCAGCACATCCTACTGGCAGCAACACTTCATGTGCTTTGGAAGACTGCCATAAAGGGGTGAACGAAGGGAGGTGAAAGTTTGAATAAAAAGATTAAGAAATATCTGGATGAGATTGCTAAGACAGAGAAAAAGATTGCGGATCTGCAGCAATATCTCAGAGGTGTCCAGGCTGCATTAAAGCAGGAAGAGGACAATGAGATGATCAGGTGCATCCGTGGTATGAAGATGGATAATGATCAGTTATATGATCTTTTGGATGGTATCCAGAGTGGAACAGTTAAATTTCAGGTAAGCAGGGAGTCTGACGAAGAAGGTTCAGGCTCCTTTGTATTCACAGAAAAAAATAAGGAGGAAAATCAGAATGGTGAAATGGAAGAAAATGAATAAGAAAATGGCAGGACTGTTGTTGGGAGTCATGATGCTTTTTACAGCATCAACCACAGCATTTGCCTATGTGGATGAATCAGCAGAGGCATCCAAAGTAGAGACAACTCAGACAGAGCAGTCAACAGACAAAGAAGAGAAAAAAGATGACAAAAAGGATGAGGTGGCAAGTACAAGTGAGGTGCTGCCGGAAGATGGAACAGACAAGGGAACTGCCTTTACGACACCAGGAAATGGCGAAGTCAAGGATGACATTACCGATGATTCCACAAAGGAATTTCTTACGGTTACAACGAAGAATAATAACACTTTCTATATCGTGATCGACCGCAGTGCCACATCCCAGAATGTCTATATGTTATCCCAGATTGATGAGAATGATCTGTCTGAATTTCTGGATAAAGACAGCACTTCTACTGTCGTAACACCACAGCCGGATACATCAAAGGTAGTGTTGGATGAAACAAATAATGAGGATGTAGACAAGGAAGCTACCGTTGATCCGGAGAAAACAGCATCTACCAAAACCAATATGGGTGCAATGGCAACAATCCTGATTTTGGCTCTCGGCGGTGTGGTAGCATACTACTACTTCAAGATCTATAAGCCTAAAAAAGAGGAAGATGAGGATGATCAGCCGGAAGGTTTGGAAACAGATGGACTGGAAGAAATTTCGGATGAGGAAGAGTCTGAAGACGAAGATTTTGAAGAAAATGAAAAATAAATAAACTTTTTTAGCGGAGGGGGCTGTAAAACATGCTCTCTCCGTTTCGTTATATGAAGGAGGTTATACATCATGTATTTAGTAATTGCAGAAAAACCAAGTGTATCAAGAGCAATCGCAGAAGTGATTGGAGCACAGGAACGAGAAGACGGATATTTACGAGGAACCGACTGTATGGTCAGCTGGTGCTTCGGACATCTGGCCGAATATGTTTCACCGGATGCTTACGATGAGAAATTTAACCAGTGGAGATATGAAGATCTCCCGATCATCCCGAAAGACTGGAAAGTTACAGTCTCAGAAGATAAGAAAGATCAGTTCTATATCTTAAAAAGACTGCTCAACAGTCCGAAAATTGAATACGTCGTAAATGCCTGTGATGCCGGACGTGAAGGAGAATTAATCTTCAAACATGTCTATGACTTATCTGGAAGTAAAAAGCCGGTGAAACGATTATGGATCAGTTCTCTGGAAGATTCCGCAATCCTTGATGGAATGCAGCATCTGAGATCCGCAGAGGAATACCGACATCTGGCCGAAGCTGCTGTATGCCGTTCTCAGGCTGACTGGCTGGTAGGAATGAATGCAACCAGAGCTTACACCACAAAGTATTTCAAAAAGCTAACTGTTGGAAGGGTCCAGACACCGACACTTGCCATGTTGGTGGAAAGAGCCGGACAGATCAGCAATTTCCAGAAAGAAAAGTATTTCAATGTGGAACTGGATTGTGACGGAATTCCGGCAGTAAAGCCAAAGATCTTTGATCCGGATGAGGCAGAACAGTTAAGAAGCAGATGCCAGGGAAGTGAAGCCATTGTCAATGCAGTAAAAGAAACAGAAAAGAAAGTAAAAGCACCAAGGCTTTACGATTTGACCACACTGCAGAGAGAGGCAAACCGCATCTACGGAATGACAGCCAAACAGACACTGGATACCGCACAGAGCCTGTATGAAAAGAAGCTGATTACTTATCCAAGAACGGACAGCCAGTATCTGACCGAAGATATGGAACAGACAGCAAGAAATGTGGTCCGTCAGATTTATGAGAAATATCAGCTGACAGGTCCTTTTGATCAGCCAGAACAGCCGGATGTGAAAAAAGTCATGAATAACAGCAAAGTGACGGATCACCATGCAATCATTCCAACGATGGAGCTTGCATCCTGCCATCTGGATGAATTGAAATCCTGGGAAGAAAAGATTCTGTTCCTGATCGCAGTCCATACGGTCATGGCAATGAGTAAGGATCACATTTACCAGGAAACAGAGATTGAAGTGGAATGCCAGGGAGAAATCTTCAAAGCAAAAGGAAAGATTGTTCTGCAGGATGGATGGAAACTCTTTGAAAACTGCTTCAAAAATAAGGATCGCATGGCAATCGTAGATCCGGATCAGGAAATGAAAGAGAGAATGCCGAAAGTAACCCAGGGACAGACTTTCTATGCTGTAGCTGCAGAAAAGACAGAACATTTTACGTCCCCACCAAAACCATATAGCGAAGATACTCTCCTTGCGGCAATGGAAACAGCTGGAAATAAGGAATTCGATGAAGATACAGAAAAGAAAGGATTAGGAACTCCGGCAACAAGAGCCGGTATCATCGAAAAACTGATCTATTCTCAGTATGCCACCCGAAAAGGCAAACAGATCCTTCCGACAGACGATGGAAAAGTTCTTGTAGAGATTCTGCCAGACTTCCTGAAATCTGCGAGTATGACTGCAGAATGGGAAAATCAGCTGCTCTTGATGGAGTATGGAGAGATTGCACCGGAACAGTTTATGACCGGGATTAAAAACATGCTCACCATGATGCTGAATGGATGTGATGCAATCTCAGAAGAAGAAACCAGAAGATTTCAGACCAGAGAAAGCATTGGAACCTGTCCGGTATGTGGCAGCCTGGTATACGAAAGCAAAACCAACTTCTATTGCAGCAACCACGATTGCCACTTTGCTCTCTGGAAAGAGAATCGCTATCTGCAGAGCATGGAAAAAGCCATGGATAAGAAGATGGCTGCAGAACTTCTGAAAAGTGGAAGTGTGCATGTAAAAGACTTGTATTCCAAAAAGAAGAATATGTACTTTGAGGCAGATCTTCTTATGGATGCAGATGAAACCGGAAGGGTGAATTTCTCTTTATCCTTCCCACAAAAGAAACCAAAAAACAAAAGCAAAAAGAAATAAGAAAACAGATTAGAGGAGGAAACGAAAAATGAATTTTAATGAATTTGTAAATGAAGTAAAGGACAATATCAAACTCTTTTTACCAAAGGATTATGAGAATGCAGAAGTATCAACGATGGAGTGTCAGAAACTGAACCGTGCCTATACGGGATTGATGGTGAGAAAAGAAGGTGAGATGCTTACCCCGACGATCAATCTTAATCAGCTGTATGAAGCATATAAAGCACAGCCTGGCGTAACAATGGAAACTGTATGCAGAAAGATTGCAGATATAGTCATTGAGGCACCGATACAGGTTGATCTGAAATCCATTTTAAATTATGAAGACGTGAAGGACAAGCTGTTTATCCGTGTATCATCAGCCGAAGCAAATAAGGAAGTCCTCGAAAATGCGCCGCATCAGCTGAAGGAAGACCTCGCAATTACCTATCATGTGGCAGTAGGCAAGGATCAGGATGGATTAAGTTCCATGTTTATCAAGAATGATCTGCTTGAACAGTATGGAATCTCGGCAGAACAGCTTCATGAAGATGCGATGAAAAGTTCACCGCATGTCATGATCCCGGAGGTATCAAGTATAGGTGCATTGATAGATGAAATGTATCAGAAAAATATTCTCATGCTGACACCAGATGAACGTGAAATGCTGCTAGAAACATTGCAGGAGTCAAGCGAGATGCCGACATTCTTTGTTGTTACGAATACAGACAGAATTGATGGAGCCGGTGTGATCTTTTATCCGGAATTCATGGATAACATGGGGGAACTTCTTGGAAATGATTTCTTCATTTTGCCATCATCCATCCATCAAATGCTGATCTTGCCGGATGACGGGCAAGTGGATGCGGAAATGTTAAGAGATATGGTAAAAGAAGTTAATGCCACTCAGGTAGCACCAGCAGAACGCCTTACCAATGATGTATATCACTTTGATACAAAGGATCATGTCTTTGAAAAGGCAGATAGATTCACAGAACGTCAGAAAGAAAAAGAAGCGCAGGCTGCAAAAACAGAGAAAGTTGGAAAAGAACAGCCGGATCAGAAACCGAAAACAAAGAAACACGATATGGAACTTTAATAAAAAATAATCATCTCATCAACTAATAAAAAGCCCTGCGGCATAAGCACAATGTCGTGGGGCGTTTTTGGAAAGGAGTATTATGACAGAACAAAATAAAACTACTACTATTCCACTGCCGGTCCAGGGAAAAGATATCGACAGCATTATGCAGTCACTAGAATCTGGTGTGGAAGAACTTTTTACAAGTAACCGCTATCAGGAATTTCTTAAAACCATGGCAAAGTTTCACAATTATTCCTTTAACAACACAATGCTGATCGCTATGCAGCGACCGGATGCCACACTTGTTACCAGCTACAAAAACTGGCAGTCCATGGGTAGACAGGTCATGAAAGGTGAAAAAGGAATTACAATCATTGCACCGGCACCATATAAGAAAATGAAGGAAAAAGAGGTTCTGGATGAAAATCAGCGACCGATCATGGGAACCGATGGAAAACCTAAGACTGAACAGGTGGAAGTTACGGTTCCGCATTTTAAAGCAGTTACCGTCTTTGATATTGCTCAGACATCCGGGGAACCAATCCAGACACTGGCACCGGAATTATTGACTGCAGCTGTACAGGATTTTGATTCTTTCATGCAGGCTATTCAGAAAATATCCCCAGTACCGATACGATTCGATGAGATCGATGGCAATGCCAATGGATATTATCACAATGCAGATAAGGAAATCGTGATCAAAAAAGGGCTCAGTGAAAGTCAGACCTTAAAGACTGCTATTCATGAAACAGCCCATGCTAAACTGCATGACAAGGAAATCATGGAAAGCCTGGGTGTAGAAAAAGACCGTCTGACAAAAGAAGTTGAAGCAGAATCCGTTGCTTACTGTGTGTGTTCTTCCTTTGGTTTGGATACATCGGATTATAGTTTTCCTTATATTGCAGGTTGGAGCAGCAGCCGGGAAATGAAGGAAATGAAAGCATCTATGGATGTGATCCGCAAGACAGCCGGTGAAATGATCGATCAGCTTACAGAAGAACTGGAAATCATTCTTGAAGAAAAACAAAAAACAGAATTACATGAAAAATACGGCATTCTGGTAGATGCACTGGAAGCAGCCGGATACCGCTATGATTATCGGGAAAGCGAACCGGGACATATTGTACTGGCACCGGATGGGACACATGAAATTGCCGGATACTTGCAGTTTGAATCATGGGGAGATATCAAAGACTGGTTGGAAGATACGATTGCAGAAGGAACAGATATTTCGGAGAGAGTTGATCGGGCTTTGTACCCGTTTAAGTTTGATTATACCTTAGAGGAAGAAATGTTCAGAGGTAATGGTGACCGCTATGCGATTTACCATGTGGATGAAGACACACCGGGAAAACAACATTTATTTATGAATATGGCAATGGTCAAAGAAGATGGCATTACAATCGATGCAGCAAATTATAAATGTGTCTATTCTGGCAGATTACATGAAAATGAAAAGCTGGATGATTTGTATGCGATATTCAACGATAATCTACCGGCAGATTATAAAGCTCATTCTATGTCGGTCAGTGATGTCATCATTACAAACCATGGTGGGGAGATGCAGGCATATTACGTGGATCGATTTGGATTTAAAGAACTTCCAGACTTTGCTGCACAAAGAGAAAAAATACTCGATATTGTCCCAGAGATAAAAAATGTGGATTATGAAAATGATCTTACATGTATCAGCTTTTATGCGGCTGAATGTGCTGAATTTCCTGTAATGGGTGAAGTACATTATGACCTGACATTACCAGAAGCCTTGGAAGCTTATGAGAAAATCCCATCAGAACGTATGCATGGACTGAAATGTGTTGGCTTTGATCTGAAAGACGGAAGTGATTATGAAGGAATGCAGAGTCTGATGATCGAAGGAAAAATACAGAAAGAATTTCTGAATTCGATTCCTGGATTTAGAGAAAATTCTTATGTGCAAAATGCAATCAGTCGTGTGGAAAAGTACTTGGAAGAAAGACATCCAAATGTGGAAAATCCTCTGGAATCCAATAAGAAAGTGGATAACGAAAAAAATATAAGCGAAGAAAAAAACGAGAAGGAGCTGAATATACAGATGAAACCAATACCGAAAAAGAAAAGGGGGGAAATGAGCCTATGAGAAATGTAAACCTGGAAGAAAACGAACTGACTATTACTGCTATCTTCCAGCAGCACACAAAGGAAGAAACAATCCAAACACTGAAAGAAGCTTTGGAAGTTTTGGAACAGGAAGAAAGTGATCCTGAGAATGATGAAATAATTGAGATCATCAATTCTACAGTTGGAAAATTACAGCAGATCGAAGACAAATACTACTATTCTCTGGATCTGAATTATTATCTGAATAACTTGGAGGACGATGCCTATGAAGCTTAATCAATTTGCAGTCTACCGAGTAGATCAGCAGACAGCAGGAAAAGCACTGTGGCATCTGCCATATCAAGAAGCAAGACAGCAGAATGTGTCGATTACTGTCGAAAATTACCGAGTAATCTCGATTCATGAAATGCAGGAAGAAGAAAAAGTCGCTGACATCTGGAAACGAATGAAAAAGCAATGCGAAGTCAGTGACGTACTTGTACTGAACAGGGATGGAGAAATCAGCTGCTACTATGTAGATGAGAACTATCCACAGTATCTGGCCGGATTCATTCGTATCAATACATCGGGCGCACTGATCACTATGGAAACTGAGAATTATCAGATCGATGGGAAAAAAGGAAACTGGATTGCGACAGACACCATCATCATCGATGGAAAACAGTTTTATCTGATGGAGCATCAGGTATATCGGGATCAGGCCCAGGGAGTTATCCTGGATGCCTATGGAAAAATGGTTGTCGAAGAATGTAAGAAATTCGATGAAAAGACAAAACAAAAGATTCATGATTACATCCAACAGCAAGTACCGCTAAATCCGGTCGAACAGCTAAAACAAGATGGTAAAATCCGTCTGGAACATTACCAGAAGTTCTACCAGAACGGCACTTATGAACGAAGCAGAGAATCCGGTACCGAAGCCAATTATGATATGGTGGACGGTCTGGTGAATAATCAGAAGAAAAATCCGGAAAAGCTCTTGGATGCTCGCAGCAACAAACAGACTCCCAGAAATCAACAGGATGGCAAACCTAAGAAACGAAGATCCGTGATTAAACGACTGCATCAGAAACAGATTGCTATTGCTCGTCGGTCCGGAAAGCCGATACCAAAGTACCTGGATCAGGAAATGGAAAGAAAGCGGGGGTAGAATATGCGAAGGTTAAAGTGTGAAAAAGAAACGATTATTCTGACCAATGAAGATGACGGATTCTATGATGTGTATACCTTCAATCAGAGCTTGCAGAAACGGTTGAGATCCTTTGCTGAGAAGTATCCGGATGATTGCTGGTTGAAAGGATCTTCTGAGGATGGAAGTGAAACGTATATGATCAAAAAGGGACGGTTGTCATTGAATTTAAGACCACCGTATTCAAAGGATAGGATTCATAAAGCAACCGAACGAATTATTGAAGAACAGAAAGAACAATCGAAGGATTCATAGAATGCGATTTAAGAGAAAAAAGCCTCATGACCATGAGGAAAAATGAAAGCAAAATACGTTAGCTGATAAAGTGTATAGGCTCAAAAGGGAAAGTGCCCTTTTGGGCCTTTTTAATTTAAAATAGTTCTAAAGAACAAGTTAACAATCTGTAGATTCTGTATGTTTTAAAGATCAATCGTTATACTAATTTTAGACCGAGTTATCGTTCTAAAGGAGGTGTCACAATGGATTTAAAGGCGGTTGGTCAGAGAATAAAAGCTGCAAGGGAAGCTAAGAATCTTACACAAGAAGAATTGGCAGCACTGGTAAACTTGAGTCCAACTCATGTAAGTGTTATAGAGAGAGGACTGAAAGTAACAAAACTTGATACCTTTATTGCGATTGCAAATGCATTAGATGTTTCAGCAGATACACTATTGATTGATGTTGTGACACATTCGGTTACTGGTGTTACGAATGAATTATCTGAAATGATAGAGAAACTACCGAAAGAAAAGCAACAGAGAATTATCAATGCAGTGAGAGCATTGGTGGAATAAATACGTGAATAAGAAGATGGAAGGGCTTATTGCTCTTCTTTTTTATTTGGTTTAACGTGAAAATATGATATAGTAGTTCTAAAGACTTATATATAATTCTAAGGAACTTGATAAAATGAAGAAAAAAAATATAACACTTGTATTTGTTGCTATCGTTTTTTCGATTATTGTTGGAATGATAATTGGGAAAAGCTTATTAAAGTATAAAGAAGGTGAGCCAGATGTAGTTGGCAGTTTTTCTATGAATAGAGATGAAAATCTTACAGTAGTTGCTAACAGAAAAAATATTTCTGATAAAGAAGCATTTGCAAGACTGCTTTTAAAAATGTACAAAGAGAATTCATTTCATTCAATAAAATTTTCTACAGATCATGGATATGCAACCAGCCTTGATATGACCGTATATTCTTGGAAAGAAGATATCGAAAATGGAAAATCCATTATGCAGATAGAATTTAGACCGATTGAATATGGAAAAGATTATGATATTGTTAATAATCCAGATAAATATATGCTTTTTATCGATGGAAAAGAAATAAAGTGAAATATATATAGATAGTTCTATAAAAATAATTGGAGTAAAAGCTCCAATTATTTTTTGTAAAATAGCAGCATACATGCAGCGTATATGCTAAATTATATTGACAAAATGCAGCATTAGGTGTATTCTGATAAAGAGGTGAATGTATGTCCGATTTGGGTAATTATATTAAAGAAAAAAGAATACAGGCTGGATTATCCTATAAAGAATTAAGCATAATGACTGGCATTAGTGATACATCTCTCCAAAGAATGGAGACTGGGAAGACAGGAATGCCAAGATGGGAGAATCTATGTTCAATTGCAAAGGCTCTGGGATTTCATCCTTTTGAGATAATGCAAACGGCTGGTTACATTACTGAAGAAGACATAAATCCAATTCATCGTTTAAAATATTTAGATCAGCTCAATGATGATGATATGATTCAGCTCCAAGAGTATATTAATTTTTTACTCTTTAAAAAAACGGAGAATGAACCTAAGAAAGGAAAGGTCTGATTATGATTTTTAAATTAGGAGAATTGTTTTGCGGACCGGGTGGAATTGCCTGGGGAGCAACACATGCTGATATAGGTAATTCGGATTATAAAATTATCCATCAATGGGCAAATGATTATGATGCAAGTACTTGTGAAACATACAGACATAACATTTGTCGTAATGAACCACAGACTGTGTATCATGAAGATATCCGCAAGTTTGATATGAGTAAATTAGCTCCAATAGATGCACTGGCTTTTGGATTTCCCTGTAATGATTACAGTGTAGTTGGTGAACAAAAAGGGATGGATGGTGTATATGGGCCACTGTATTCCTATGGCGTAAAAGCGTTGAAAATGTTCAAGCCGCAATGGTTTCTCGCAGAAAATGTTGGTGGATTAAGAAATGCAAATGAAGGAAAAGCCTTTACGAAGATATTAACGGAACTTAGAAATGCAGGTTATACAATTACACCTCATTTATATAAGTTTGAAGAATATGGCGTTCCACAAGCTAGACACAGAATTATTATTGTTGGAATCCGAAATGATATTGATGTAACATTCCATGTTCCATCTACAGAACCATATAAAGATATTGATAATTCATGCCGTAAAGCCATTGAAGAACCGCCAATTCCACAGGATGCATTGAACAAGGCAATCGGATGTTGTAGTTCGAAGATTGCAACATATTTTACCGGGACAAAATGCATTTACTGCAGATTTGCCGGAAGAATTGCAACTTAATATTAAAGGAGCAAAAATCAGTCAAATTTATAAAAGACTGGATCCAACCAAACCTTCTTATACTGTTACAGGTAGTGGTGGGGGTGGAACCCATATTTATCATTGGGAAGAACCAAGAGCATTGACTAATCGTGAACGTGCTAGATTACAAACATTCCCAGATACTTATGAATTTAAAGGAAATAAAGAGTCTGTTCGGAAACAGATTGGAATGGCCGTTCCTTGCAGAGGTGCACAGATTATTTTTGAAGCAATTTTAAAATCATTTGCTGGTATTGAATATCCGTACACAGAACCAAATATTAACGAATAATGCGAAGGTGAATCTTGCAAGTGCTGGATTCACCTTCTTTAGAATATTCATATAAGTTCAGAGGTATTATATGGACAACTTAACAAAAGAACAACGAAAAAGGAATATGCAGAATATAAAGAGTAAAGATACGGAGATTGAAGTTTTACTTAGGAAAGCACTATGGAAAAAGGGATATCGTTTCAGAAAAAACTATTCGAAACTTCCTGGAAAACCAGATATTGCATTTACGAAATATAAAATTGCGATTTTCTGTGATGGAGAATTTTTTCATGGAAAAGATTGGGAAGTACTCAAGCCAAAACTGGAAAAGAGTAATAATAGTGAATACTGGATAAATAAGATAGATAGAAACAGAAAACGTGATCATGAAATTGATCAAGAATTACTATTCCTTGGATGGACTGTTATTCGTTTTTGGGGGAAAGATATTAAAAAGAATTTAGAAGAATGTGTTCAAGTAGTTGAAGAAACAGTATTTGAAGTAAAAATGTCATGGGATGAATATGAAGAATGAGCAGGGAAATGTATCCCTGCTCTGATAATTTATATACTGAAATCCATGTAATAATGTTCCTCGTCTATTTTTATAAATGTTACATCTGTTCTTCCATAAGACCTCAAATCCGCAGCGGTGACATATGCACCATTGGCCAGTCCTAAGCGGTTGCGAAAATATTCTCCCAATAATGCATTGCTAGCCGGTGTTGTTATAGCCTTATCATTTTGTTGTTCAACACGCAATTGAAGCAAGTGATGATCATCTGTTATAACTAAAAAATGCTGTTTATTTAATGGGAAAAAGCCACTTTTGGCTATATAGCTTGGTAATGGAATATATGCTTCATTTCGATTTCTGTTTTTACGTTGTCCCCAATTTAATCCTGATTTTGCACCTGTATCCCCAGTCCTCGTGATAAAAGACAAGGTAACATATTGATTTTCCGAAAGAGAAGATTGAAGATTTATAGGTCTGTTCGGGTTATGTATTATTATATAGTCTTCTACTTCGGCATGATTACAGAAAATGGTTCTGTTAGTGACTTTTTCATAGTTGTTGTATGCTGAATATGCAGATGTCTCTGTAAGTTTATGATCGCCCTCACGTAATAGCGATTGTTGTGTAAAGTCGTATGATGAGATAAATGCTTTTAAGGGTATGTCATCTTTCAGCCAAATAAAATTTGTGCCGGAAAAATCTGGCGGATCATATAAATAACTGCATGAAAACTTACCCCATTTTGCAGAATAACGATTTCCCTGCAGTTCTTTAAAAGCTTCATGGGTATTGATATCAATTCCGCAGTTTAATGTGTCTCCAATAATCAATTCTAAAGATATTCCATTTAGTTTCCTTTCTTCGTATGTTTTGAGTAGCCATGATGCCATGTTAGGAGATGCATGTTCTGACAATACACATAATTTATTGGCATGCAAAGTTAGGAAGGGTTCTATAAATATTGGCTGGACAATGCTATCCGAGTACAGGAGTGACATTCTTTATTCAAACTCTACAAAGACTAACGCTTTTTGTTTAGGAATTATTCTCTGTA
>ERZ773175.786-NODE-786-length-19544-cov-4.146031_pt1 | contig 19544 bp, 16 predicted proteins | sample MGYA00581004_ERZ773175 | MGnify/ENA primary metagenome ERZ773175 (study PRJEB29015, sample SAMEA2737834) | human gut metagenome | biome: human gut; feature: human-associated habitat; material: faeces | place: China | collected 2012 ...
CCGCCGTTCGGCGGACGCTTTCGGGTGTTCTGTAAACTCAGACGTTGGCAGTCTCCCGCGCCGCGTCTGCTTCAGTTTCCGATTCCGCGGCAAGCTTTGTCGAATCGGCTGCCTCCGCAGGCTCCGTGGTCTCGGTCTGCTCCGTTCCCTTTTCCGGCAGCGCCGCTTTTTCTTTGCGGGCAGGCAGCTTTTCAGAAGCTGCTTTCAAAGCCTTGGCGGCTTTGGACTCCTTCTTAGGCTGCTCGGTCCGCCAGTGGAGGGTAGTCTTATTGAACATCGGCTCGCAGACATACAGCACAGCAGGCATCACGAACAGGCAGATGCAGGCGGAGATCAGAGCACCCCGGGCCAGCCTGGCTGATGCAGCTACCCCAGCATGATGCAGATGGCGCCGATGAGGTCGATCGAGGACACAAAAGACACACCCAGGGTGGCGCAGAACATCACCAGCGCGCTGGTGACGATGGAAGCGTCCGCCGAATCCGCCGCGATGCGGATGGCCTCCTTCCGGTTCTTGCCGCTTTGCAGTTCTTCCTGGAACCGAGAGGTCATCAAAATGGCGTAGTCCACCGTAGCGCCCAGCTGCACGCAGCTGATGATGGTAGGTGCGATGAAAGGCGTGGAAGCGCCGGAGAAGTAGGAGAAGCCCTGATTCAGGAAGATCGCCAGCTCAATGGTGGCCACCAGCACCGCCGGAACGGTGATGGACTTGAAAGCCCAGGCCACGATGATGAAAATGCAGATGATGGACAGGTAGTTGGCCACCACAAAGTCCACGGCGGTGGTGTCGATCAGGTCCCGGTACATAGCACCCTCGCCGGTGATCATGGCGTTTTCATCATACTGCTTCAAAATGGCGGCCTGAACGTAAGGCGCTGTCCAGCGCCGGAAATAACGGATTCGCCAGCGCCTGCGCCAGCTTAACCGGCATCACTTGTTCAATATTTGTCGATGACATGCGCCTGTACCTTGGCTCCGTAATCATTAATCGGCTGCCATTTCGCTGGCAGTCCGGTGAAATCTGCTTGCGCTACGCCAAGACGTACCGCCTGATCAATAACAATACGCGCAACGTCAAAGTGACGTGCACGCGGATACTGTGACAGATATTCGCGTACCACCAGACCAAGATCCAGCGGCACTTGTCTGGTTTTGTACACGGCAAGTTGTTCTTCGATGATCGCCGCCAGCTGTTCGCGGATCTCGTTAAACTCTTCGTATTCCAGATCCTCAGGAAGTTCCCCAGTCACTTCTTCATCGCGCAGTGCCATCTCTTCGTCACGCATATCCAGCAGACGATCGGCATTGGCATAAGTTAGCGCCCACGGCTCATCAAAATAGGTTTGTACCGACTGACGTAACCGCTGAGCAAAGACGCGGTTTTTATCCATATCGATCGCGGTACGAATAAATTTGTGTACGTGGCGGTCGTAGCCAATCCACAAGTCGATGGATTGCTGGCCCCAACTGATAATACGATCGAGTTTGCTCTGCAGATCGAACACCAGACGATCGACGAAATGCAGATCGTCATGGGTCATCGTCGCATCCTGAATGCGCAACAGATTAGCCTGCAATTTGTCGCCTGCCGCTTCCAGCGTATCCTGCAATTCACGCAGCGTTCCGGAAGTTTCCGAAAGCAACAATTCACAGCTGGAAATCGCCGCCCGCCAGTCTTTGTTCAGCAACTGGGCGATATCGTCCTTCACCTGCTGCTGCTGTTCGTCCTCTCGGGCGTGGCGCTGGCCTGGGGCAAGCGCTTCTACTCCCGGGCGATGGGGCTGCGGCGCACCACGAAGCACGTTCTGGGCGACCGCGTGGCCTTGTCGGCGCTGTGGTTCGTCTTCCCGGCGCGCCTGGTGGCCGAGAGCGCCACGTGCGCGCTGTACGGCGGCGGGGGATTCCTCACCGGTGGCCTCGGGGCATGGATGGCCGCACATATCGGCATGATGCCGCTGATGAATCTCGAAACCGCGGCGTGGTGGTTCTATTCGTCGTGTCTCGGGGTCTTCTTCGTGGCGCTGCCGTTCTCGCGCTACATGCACATCTTTACGGAAATTCCGCTGATCTTCCTGCGTCATTACAAACTGCGCTCGGGCGAAAAGGAGTCCTCCTACGACAATTTCCAGGTCGAGGCCTGCTCGCGCTGCGGCATCTGCATCGACCCCTGCCAGCTGCAGAGCGTGCTGGGTATCGACGACGTGCAGTCGGTCTATTTCCTGCGCGACCGCCGCTACAACATGCTGCGCCTGCAGACGGCCGACAACTGCCTGATGTGCGGCCGCTGCGTCGAGAAATGTCCCGTGGACATCGACCTCAATACGCTGCGCATCAATTCGCGCGACAAAATGCGCAACGTTCCCGACGAACGCCGATACGGCTATTTCAAAGGGATGGACCGCTCCGCGGGCGAGGGCAAGGTGGGCTATTTTGCGGGCTGTATGACCCTGCTGACGCCGCGCACGATGTCGGCCATGTCAACGATCTTCGACGCCGCGGGCGAGGAGGTCTGGTGGGCCGACCGCGAAGGCGGCGTCTGCTGCGGGCGCCCGCTCAAACTGGCCGGCGAGACCGACTCGGCGCACAAGATGATGCGTTACAACGAGGAACTGTTCCGCAAACACGGCATCACGACGCTCGTGACATCGTGTCCGATCTGTCTCAAAGTCTTCCGCGAGGATTACAGCCTGCCGGGCATCGAGGTGCTGCACCACTCGGAATACATCCTGCGTCTGATCCGTGCCGGCCGCCTTACGCTGGAACACGGGGCTACGCGCTTCACTTACCACGACCCCTGCGAACTGGGGCGCGGCAGCGGCATTTACGACGAGCCGCGCGCCGTGATCGGGGCCGTGGGCGAACTGCTCGAACCTGCCTCGACGCGCGAGAACGCCCTTTGCTGCGGCTCTTCGGTGGCCAATACGGCCATCTCCGACGGCCAGCAGGTCCGCATCGCGCAGTCGGTTGCCGCAGAGCTCGACGCCACGGGTGCCGAAGTGATCGTGACGGCGTGTCCGCTCTGCAAGAAGGCCCTCGGGCGCGGCACGAAAGGCGAAATCCGCGATCTGGCGGAGATTGTGGTTTCGGCCATAAAATAATTTGAGGCCGTAATCGGTTGACAGATAGGCGACAGGTCGCTTGCCGAGCGGATTTTGCTGAAATTAATTTGGCGGAATGAAAAATTCGTCTTATCTTTGCACACGCAAAAGCGATAGATCTTATCTGAAAAATATATCGCGGGATGGAGCAGTTGGCAGCTCGTCGGGCTCATAACCCGAAGGTCGAAGGTTCGAGTCCTTCTCCCGCTACTAAAGGGGCTAAACAGTAATGTTTGGCCCCTAATTTTATGTCCTGTAAAATAGTTAAGTATCTTATAATCAGAAACTAAACAAAATTGCTATATTTTAAGATATTTTAATAATCATCCAAAATCGGGACATTTTTGGGATTCGTTGGAATACCGGGTAAAATCTGAAAATCTCGGTATTCCAGACTTGTAATGAAAAGTATTCCAGCAGGTTATAAAACGATCTGCTGATTATGGTTGAAATATTACGAATCACTTACTATCTCTATGAATTTAAGCGAACAAAGCAAGGAGAGGTTCCTATTTATTGCAAGTTGACTACTGACGGCGTTAACCGTCAGCAATTCTCTACCCGGCTGTATATCAGACCTGAAATTTGGGACAAAGACGCTCAATGTGTCCGCGGAACCTCTGAAGATGCCGTGTTGATTAACCGCCGCTTGCAGGACATCACCATCGAACTCAAAGGTATAGAGCGTAAATTGTACGAAGCGGACGGGAATGTATCGCTGGCTGAAATCTACTCCATCTACAAGCACAAGACGGTGGAGGAACATACGTTGTGCGGGATTTTCCGGGACCGTCTGAATAAGATGGAGCAACTCGTAGGCAACGAGTATTCACCTGCGACATTGCAGAAATTCCGGGAGGTTTTCGCCCATGTGGAGCGGTATATCCGTACCTCGTATAACACGCAGGACATTCCCATCCGAAACGTGGACTATCGCTTTGTGAAGCAGTTCGAAGAAGCACTCATAGTGCAAGGTCTGAAAGCCATCACCATCAATAAAATCATGCAGCGGGTGCGTCAGATGGTCACTTACGCTTTCAAGTGCAACTATATCCAGCAGGACCCGTTCGTCGAATACAGGCCCTTAAAAGAGCGTAAACGGCTGGTATTTCTCACGCAGGAGGAACTGCATAAGCTGGAGCATCACCATTTCGCACAAGAACGGCTGGAAACGGTGAAGAATATCTACCTCTTCTCAGTCTATACGGGGCTTGCCTACCATGAAGCGCAGGCGTTGCAACCGAAGCATATCACGAAAGGATTTGACGGCAGGAATTGGATAACGCTTGTCCGTCAAAAGACGGACCGGGAGGTTTCCGTTCCATTGCTCCCGCAGGCTGAGAAACTGATAGCCTGGTTCCGTGAACTCAATAGTACGGACGATTATATCCAGCCGCGTATCTCCAATCAAAAGGTCAATTCCTATCTGCGGGAAATTGCGGATGTGGTGGGTATTGACAAGAAATTGACGCACCACACGGCCCGAAAAACCTTTGCTACGACTATTCTGCTCTATAACGATGTACCTATCGAGGTGGTGAGCAGACTGCTCGGACACTCCGATATTTCAGTTACGCAGCGCTCCTATGCGCAAGTTCTGAACAAGAACATCAGCAATCATATCGGGCGGCTGGAAAAGGTGTTGGAGGAATAACGATTAGGAATAGGGGCTTGATAATCTCAATAACATCTTGTATATTTACATAACTACCTATGGTGAGAGCGTAGGCGGTCTTTTTCAAAAGACGTTCCATGTATGAATGACGATAAGGTCGAACCCAAACTTTCTTCACGGGAGAAACTCCCAGCCAATACCGTAAAGATAGAGGACCCTCGCTATGAAATCTTTTATCCGAATATCAGCGGTTACTGCGATGGTATAGGCTATTACCGGAGCTACATGTACAACGGAGCTCTCATAGACACATTCAACGACGAGAAAATCCGGTCCGGTATGAAATCATCTATCACGACGATACGCATAAGCGCATAGACTGCATGCGTCTGACGCTGCTTTATCCGAGAGCCAAGTTAGGCGGAATTTTCACCAGCCTGCCCTATGGCATCGTCAAGAAAAGCGTTCCGGGCATCGGAGCCACTACCCTGGCACTGAATCAACTGCGCGATACGATTATCGTCCTCCCGACCAAAAAGCTGGCCTATCAGAAATACCTGCGGGGTTATAACAAAGAGCACACCTCGAACCGCTTCCTCTACGTCGGTAGTGACATTCCGGAGGAGAATTTCAAAAGTCCTACGGATGAACAAATTCGCAGCTATATCGCGGAGAAGCGAACGGGGACTTTCCCTTACAAGAAAATCCTCGTAGTAGCAGACAGTTTAGGCCGCGTGATGGAGCAGATCAAGTACATCAAAGAGGCCCCCATAAGATTTTGGAACAAGAAACTTGAGGAAGCTCCCGAGGAGTTGAAGCAAAATCCTATGCGCCTTCTATTGAGCCTCCCCGCCGAGAAACTATGCGAACCGCATATGGACTGGCATATCATGGTCGATGAGATAGACACGTTCCAGTCCGATGGCAAGTTCCGTGAAGCGATGGAGAATGTCATCGACTATTACCTCGAATTTCCGCCGATCAAACGATGCCTTGTGTCTGCGACGATACGCCCGTTCACCCATCCGCAGTTGAAAGAGGAGCCTTTGCTGGAGATCAACTACGAGCATCCGAAGAAACGCCCCGTAAATGTCATTCGGACGAATAATATGCCCCGGGAGGTCGCGGATATGCTGGAACTTTACCGGGAACGTTATCCGAACGATAAAATCGTTGTCGCCTATAACTCCATACGCTCCATCAACACCGTAATCCGGTTATTGCCCGTTGAATTGCAGGCGGACTGCTCGGTAGCGTGCAGTTCCCAAAGCCAAACGATGGTCGGAGAATACTATCGGTCCCTGCACTCCGGGAAATTGGCAACCCCGATCACCTTTATCACAAGCACCTACTTTGTAGGAGTGGATATTGAGGAGCGGTTCCATCTGCTGACGGTTACCGACCCGCGACGCATTCAAACGCTGTTATCCCCGGAAAAGATATATCAGATTTCGGGAAGATGTAGGGATGAACGGGGCTTATTGAGTGAAACCATTATATACGACTTTTACAAGCCCAAGACCCCGGAGAAAGCAATAACACTCGAAGAATACGAGCGCAAAGCCGAAATACTGAGCCAATTCGCCAACAGCTCGGAAGATATACAGAAATCCTGCGAAAATGTCGTGCCCGCAAACTTTTCGGATGTTAAAGACGCCATCGTCGAACGCAGTAAGCACAGCGTATTCGGAAGCCAGCCTATCAGCATCATTCGCCGGAACATTCATGGCAAGGTCGTACCTGCCTATCTGAATATCGACGCGCTGGGAGAATACCAGCAGCTATGCACCGACATCTATACGAACCAACAACGGCTTTTCAATGCCTTGCGCGAAACATGCCAGATTCACAATCCCGCATATCATCGACATAAAAAGAACGCCGCGCAGATTCAGATTGAAAAGACCGACTGGGAGGACCGGAGAAATATCATCATACAATATGTGCAAGCCTCGATTGACGAGCTGTTACAGGCCAAATTGCAGGGTTCCATAACAGACGATGTATTGGATCGGATGATCCGAGAAACACGAAATAACAGGCATGGCCGCACGTTTTTGAAGCGGGCAAAGGAGTTATATCCCTACGTTCCGCTGGATAAACTCATAGATATGCTGACACCCCGACTGACGAAAGGCGGGATAAATTGGAACGCAGTATGGTATCGGAACTTGCGCAGGAGCATATTCTTTGCATGCCTTGCGGAAGACCATCCGTTCAGAATCCTATTGAGGGATTATTTCCCTCAAGAGAGCCGTATGACAAGCGATGAAATCCGGGAAAAGATGAATGCCGTACTGATAAATATTCAGGCCCGGGAGCTGAAAAGCAATCGTGAAGCCATCAAGCTGTATCATTGTTTCTTCGAGGAGAAACGCTCGCACAACAAGACGAATTTTCGAACGGTAGGGGCCGTCAGGGATATGGGATTCGAGCCCTTACAACGAATCGCATCTACTACGACGGTAAACCGTATTTTAGAACTAATGTAATACAACGCATCAAATTTCCTATCATAATGGGTATGAAGAAATTATGGATAAAATTCGCGGATTGGGTTAAAAATCTGTTTCGCAGGCCTAATAAAGCCTTGCAAAAGGGCGTATCGCTATGCCTGCTATGCCTGGGCAAAATCAAGAAAAGCCATATATCCCTGCCCGAGAATTTCGACTTGGAACGCCACAAAGAACAATATCCCCCGCAGGAGTACGGATTCCAGCACAAAGCCTTTCGGGATTTCAAGGCCCTCTACATCTTAAATCTGCTTGCGGACATTCCCGCCCGGAATTCGGATTTAATCCGTGAGGACGGCTTCGTACCTATCCATACTCCGACGCTTCGCAATCACGTCAAGGACTGCAAATACTATGTAGATTATCTGGTCAATACGGGCGTATTGGTCTGCGACGGGCAGCATATCATCGGGGAGAAATCGAGATGGTACAGGTGGGCAGACCCGTATACGGGCAAAATGTTTCGTTCCATAGAATCAGAGATTGGCAACTATGGAAATTCCAAGCAGGACAATGCCGAGGACCGGAAAAATTATCCCTACCTATTCTATTGGTATGACCAGCGTAAACTCAGGATCAATCCGCAGGCTTATGATTATGCAGAAGCGATATGCAGGCTTAAAATGCAGGACGATTCGCACAAATCGTGGGACTGGAACCGGGATAAGAACTGCCCCAAGAATCCCTGCACGCAATATATGGCTGCCCTGCGGAATATCAACCTGATTACGGAGCAGGAATATGGGCCGAGTATAGACGGGAACGTACATCGGCTTCATTCCGTGCTCACCAATATTCAGAAAGACCTGCGGAACTTCATCACCTACGACGGTCAGCCCTTGGTGAGCATAGACATCAAGAATTGTCAGCCTTATCTATCCTGCCTGCTGCTGAATCCACGATTTTGGCAGGAGGGCGCAGAGTTGCCGCTGACTTTGTATGACCTGCCCGCAAATATCCGGGAGTTGTTTCAATCCCCGATACTGATAGATAGGATTAGAAAATTCTTTGAAACACTCACAGACAGGGATATTGCAGAGTACATACGGCTGGTATCGGAGGGAGCCATTTACGAGCAAATCCGGGACATAGCGAACCGGAACTTACAGGAGGGGCAATCACCCATAGAACGTAAAGATGCCAAGATACTGATGTTCTACATGCTATTCTCCAGCAACCAGGGACAGCACGACAACCCCATGATAAACGAGTTGAAGCGGGTATTTTCAACCCGGCTATATCCGAAAGTGGCGGAGTTGTTCCGAATCATCAAGCGGAACTATCCGGACTGCGAGATGGAGAAACCCAACAGCAGATTGTCACGGGCCTTGCAATCCATCGAAAGCACAATCATATTGCACAGGTGTTGCCTGCGGATTTGGGAGGAACGGAAACAGTGCGTACCCATATTCACGATACACGATTCCATAGTAACAACCCGAGAATATCAGGACTACGTGTATGCCATAATGACGGATGAATTCATAAAGCATATCGGAACTGCCCCGAAATTGAGTGTGGAGATATGGTCCGAAGAAAATGTACCAAAATTTTCATAATCATATATAACCCATATAACAACCTGTATTACAATATAATAAATCCATTCCTTTATCCATTATGATAGGAAACTTGATTTTTAAGAGAAATATTCACTCACTTATTCTTCAATTATATATCAAATTAAGTGAGTATTTATAAGTGAAAGCTTGTCAGAAATGGCGAGCTTTTTTAATGAATATCATAGTCAACATTTCCCCGAAAGTTATGATAAACATTCTATAAGGTCAATCTTGATTTTCAGAAACTTTTAGCTGAAATTTGCATCTGCAACAACCTAAAAAGAGGTATACACCTGCTTGTGATTTCAAATATTTTGTAACTTTGCAGAGCTACTTCGGTAGCAACATATTTGAACACAGGAAGTGTTTAGTTTATTCTCGCTGGTGAACCTAGGAAATTCATTGAGACAAGGGAATGAGCTGACCTCTTCCACATTGTATATAACTGTCGTTTTGACAGATTATATAGGTGTGGGGTTGTTGCTTATTTATTGTCACGGCTATTCCTAGGGCCTACCAGCTAAAATAAGTCTAACAGCTCCGCACTTTCTTTTATTATGCCCCACCGTAGTAGGAGTTGATACGGTACATTAAAAGACATCGTATGATTAATTCTTGTGGGAAAAATGGTAAGCCGTTTATCGTGAATTTATTAGAAGCAACTCGAAAAAATCTAACCTTTCCATTCATTGTAGGAGCATATCGCTTGATGGATAATAATAGTTTATCTAATAAAGAATATGTTCAAATCGTTTATGACGATCTTCTCCGCATAAACGACTGTGAGTTGGTGCTCGATTCGTGCGATGAACTTCAAACCGAAATCATTGGATTAAAAAAAGAGGTGGATGCAGACTATTTTAATTCAAGTCTGTTCAAACGCATATCTGATACTGCGCCAATGAAATATAATACAGATATTTTCGGTGATTCTCTAACCGCTACGGATTTATACAATAGATACCCTGAATGTTTTGAAAAGAACAAATATTCAAGGCACACGAATCCATCCTGGCATTGGGGTGATTATACAGAAGATGAAGTACAAAAGATTAAAGAAACTTATGCATTATGAAAAAACTATTTATTTGTCTATCAGCACTCGGAATGATACTGATAGGGTGTAGCAAAAACGATGGTAATGAATCTGACAAGCCAAATGATAATAATGGGAATGGACAGCCTGAAATTCCCAATGACCCGAATGATGTGTGTTCGTCAATGGATGATTTGAGCTTTATAAGCTACTGCTATGAAAACTTTGATATAAATAAAGATGGAATAATTTCTGTTAGTGAAGCAGATGCAGTTCGGGAGATTGAGATTTTTGGCGACCAAATCAAATCATTAAAAGGAATTGAACGCTTTCCTAATTTGGAATCTCTTTATTGCTCAAGTCCTATTGAGGAGGTAAATCTTCAATATAATTTAAAGCTAACTTCATTTCGCTTCAATCAAAGTTTAAAAAAGATTCTTCTTCCGAATTCTTTACAGACAATTAAAGCCAATACTTTTAGCCGTTGTACTAGTCTAACAGATATTAATCTTCCTTCCAATTTAGTTTCAATTGAAGCTCGTGCTTTCTCTGGCTGTACTAGTTTGGCTAATATTAATTTCCCGACCGATTCTAGATTAAGTTCAATTGGATATATGGCCTTTGAAAATTGTACCAGCCTAACTGAAATTAATTTCCCAGCCAAATTAGGTGTAATTAAAGAAAAAGCTTTTAGTGGATGTACCAACTTGACCAATATCAATTTCCCAGCCTTTTCTCATTTAGCCTCAATTGAGAAAGATGCTTTTGTTGACTCAGGCTTAATCAATATTAATTTTCCGACCAATGCCCCCAACTTAACGTCAATAGGAAGAGAGGTCTTTCGTAATTGTAAAAGTTTAAAAAAAATTCTTTTCCCTAGTTATATACGAACAATTGAAGCAAGCGCTTTTTGCGAATGCACCAGTCTAACTGATATAACTTTCTCATCCAATTCCAATTTAACTTCAATTGGAGACTGGGCTTTTAGTGGATGTACCAACTTGACCAATATTAATCTTCCATCCAATTTAACTTCAATTGGGGCGTGTGCTTTTTATGATTGCTCCAGCCTGACCAATATTAGCTTTCCGGCCAGTTTAACTACAATTTGGGGGTCTGCTTTTTCTGGCTGTACTAATCTGACCAATATTAATTTCCATCATAGTTCCAATTTAACAAGCATTTATGATGGTGTTTTTCGAGGCTGTTCCAGCATAACTGATATTTCTTTACCTCAAAACTTAACGTCAATTGGAAAATATGCCTTTGGTGATTGTAGTCCTACAAATGTTACATGTTATGCTTTAATACCACCAAAAAATATGGTTAATTCTTTTATGGATTGGATAGGTATTAAAGATTTATATGTTCCCATTGAGAGTATACAAGCATATAAAAACAGTTCTTTTTGGAATAACATACAAAATATCCTACCCATTGAATAAAGCAGCTATAAAGAACTGTAAATTGAACATTAATAAGACCCGCTTTCTTCGCTAATAGCGCTAAGATTCAATCCCATTCATTTCTACAAGTGAGTGGGATTGTTTTCCCCGGTCATACTATCACCTAAATTCGGTTCCTCGTAGAATTAACTATTAAATATGGAGTAACTATATCTGCTCCTTAACTGTAATATCATCTGCCAATATCCTGCCTTTTTTCGAGAAAAAAGTCGTGTAATTTCTACATAAATTTTGCCCTAAATTCAACTTTCCTATCATAATGGGAGAGAAATGCGGATGTTGTATAGTGGAGATACCGATAAATAGCAATATGATGATGTTATTAATGATATTACAAGGTTAAGCCAAGCCATATTTTCACCACAAAATTTTTTTGCATCGCCCCGAAATTGTTCGAGCGCAGGATATTCCCCGAATACCCCCCCCCGCTTTGCGGGATTGGGGTGCGACCCCGGCTATCCTCCGGGGATAATTATATTATTCCCGCGTATTGTCGAATCTAAATATTTATGGCTATGACAAACACACTCAAATTCCTGCGGACCTTCACCCTCGACGAGTTCAAAGAGTGGAAAGGCATCCTGCAAATCCGGATCATCCGCAACGAGCAGACGGGCAAGTATTTCTTCGGATATGGCGATAAGGCGGGCGCCATAACCTCAAAGTATCCCGCAGAACCGCTCGGTCATCCCGTCGTTTCGGAGGTGATCTCCGAGGAGAGCGGCGAGCAATTTCTCCTGCTTCACAATGCCGGGGATAACCCGCAGTTCACCACGGTTGCCACGCTGTAACCTGTTCCTCTCTCCACCGAAAGGCTGTTCCTCCACTCCGGGGGAGCAGTCTTTTTATTATGTTCAACCCAATTCATTCAATTTCATCATGCAATTACGCCATTCACAACGCCGGGCAGCCAAGATGCGGTTAGCCCTGCAAGGAGCTTCAGGTTCGGGCAAGACCTATTCGTCGCTCCTTATCGCCCACGGCATGTCCTCCGACTGGTCCAAGATAGCCGTCATCGACACCGAGAACGGGAGTGCGGACCTCTATGCACACCTGGGAGCCTACAACGTGCTCTCCCTCTCGGAACCTTACAATCCCGAGAAATACATCGACGCCATCGGTATCTGCGAAAGCGCAGGCATGGAGGTAATCATCATCGACAGCATCTCCCATTGCTGGGATTACCTGCTGGATTTCCACGCCAATCTGCAAGGCAACTCCTTCGCCAACTGGGCCAAGGTCACTCCCCGGCAGAACGCCTTTATCCAGCGGATTCTGAACTCCTCATGCCATGTGATCTGTACGATGCGGAGCAAGCAGGAGTACGTGCTCAACGAGCGCAACGGCAAGATGATCCCCGAGAAAGTGGGGCTTAAAGCCGTACAGCGGGATAATGTAGACTACGAGTTTACCATCGTCTTCGATGTCAACATGAAACATTATGCGCTGGCTTCCAAGGACCGCACGGAGCTTTTCGCCGGAAAGGCGGAGTTTCCGCTTACGGAACAAGTCGGGATGCAGATTCTCGGCTGGTGCAACCAATGTCGAACCCAACCCTCCGCAAACTATGGAACAAGCTATCCTGCGGCCAGAACCGCACAATAACGTACTGCCCTTTACGCTCCGTGAAGATGCACGGGACGCAACACAGCTGATTATCCCCTCGCCCTCGTTCGAGGAGGAAGAGGAATACCCGTTTCGGGAAACTCCCGCAGAACAGCCCCGCAAGCCTTTCATCGAGGCCAATACCAAGGCTGTTACACTCAGCCACCTCCAGAACGACTGCATTACCCCGGTGTTCTCCAAGGACAACGAGGTGACCATCTCGCACAATCAGTTCATCGAAACCATGTGGGAATGTGCGCAGCGGATGTTCCGAAGCTGTACGGTAGAGGAGCCCGAAATCCGGGTGAGCCATATCGTCAAAGGACGGACCCCCGAAGCCATCCACAAGGCCGTAAAGGACCTTACCGACGAGGACAAGACTATCTATTACGAGCGGATGATGTTCTGCATAGAGATACCCGCCGTAACGGAGGTTATCGACGGATGCAGGCTCAACCTGACCGTAGGAGGTGTAAGGGCCTATAACCAGGAGAACCTTTACAGTAAGAAAGGCTTCGAGAAATTCAAAGTCTTTATCGGGTTCAAGAACATGGTGTGTTGCAATATGTGTGTGGCCACGGACGGACTGGCCGGGGAGATGCGGGTGACGAATACGCAGGAGTTGACAGCCAAGATTACGGAGCTGATCGTGAGCTACAATGCCAAGCGGCATTTGGAGCGGATGCGGGCGTTGCTCGATACCTCCATGTCGGAAAGTCAGTTCGCGCAGATGGTGGGAAAGGCACGGTTGTATCAGTTCCTCCCGCCTGCTCAACGTAAGCAGCTCCCGGAGTTTGAATTCACGGACTGCCATCTGAACACCATCGCAAGGGCCTATTACAACGATACGGCGTTTGCGTGCGACAGACAGCGGGAGATTGACCTGTGGAGGGTGTTTAACCTCTTTACCGGGGCCAATAAGTCCAGCTACATCGATTCGTTCCTCGCAAGGAGTCGGAATGCGACGGTATTCACGGAAGGAGTGGCAAAGGCTTTGATAGGTGAACCCGAGTACAGATGGTTTGTCGAGTAAAAACCGCTTGGATATGATACGCCTATTTTACAAGGTATTTTTCGGGTACGTGGTTCGGATATTGTGGTCATAGGCGGGTGAGGGCATTTTAGTCCTCCCCGCTTGTTTACCCCAATAGGTCCTGTTTTATAATTGAGAATATTATTTTATTAAAATGTATCTTAGGGGCAATAATTATATTGAAAATTAGTATCTTTGAACAAACTATAATTAAATCAAAGGTGATTACAAGGATTAAAATAAATGGCTTTAAAAGTCTGCTTGATACAGAGTTGTATTTAGGTCCATTTACATGTATTGCGGGTGCTAATGCTGCTGGTAAATCAAATTTCTTTGATGCATTAATGTTTTTTGCTCATTTGGCTGATAAAACTATTCTAGAGGCGGCAAAATCTATTCGTAGTGAAGAGCAAAAACATTCTAATATAAAAGATATTTTCTTTAAATGTGGAGATAAGCAATATCAGCAAATGGATTTCGAAATAGATTTATTAGTTCCGAAATCGGCAGAAGATGATTTAGGTCAAGTGGCAAATACATCAGTATCTTGTTTGAAATATAAATTAAAATTGCAATTGAATGGAGATATTGATGATGTAGATCGGCAACCTATTGAAATTTTGGAAGAGGCCCTTATGCCTATGACTCGTCAAGATGCTCAAAAAAGTATTGGTTTTGTCCATAATAAAGAGTGGAGTAATTCTATATTTTATGGTCAAAAAAGTAGCCCTATAATTTCTACAAAGAATGGTAAAATTAAGTTACATCAAGATACTCAAGGAAAGAGCGGAGGTCGAGCTGCGGAATTTATTGCTCAGAGAATGCCTAGAACACTATTATCGACAGTAACTGCAGAATCTCCGACTGCGTTTTTGGTTCGTCAAGAGATGCGAAATTGGCAAATGTTACAGTTCGAACCCAGCGCATTAAGACAACCAAATTCATTCCATGAGATTTTGCATTCGAAAGTAGATGAGAATGGTAAAAATCTGCCGGCAACGTTGTATCGGCTAGCTCAGAATAGCGAGGAGGATATATACCAAATAATCACTAATCAATTGAGAAATTTAGTTAGTGATATCAAAATAATTAATGTTGATAAAGATGAAAAGCGAGAGTTGTTAACTTTGGTGATTACTTTCAAGAATGGGCTTGAGTTACCAGCTCAATCACTATCAGATGGAACGCTTAGATTCCTCGGACTTGCTATTATCCAGGAAGATAGCAGAGATTCGCTTATTTGTATGGAAGAGCCAGAAAACGGAATTAATCCCAAAAAGATTGAAGAGATTGTTGAATTATTATTGCAATTATCTTTTGATCCATTGTGTCCGGTTAATGATGATAATCCTATAAGGCAGGTTGTTATTAATACTCACTCTCCTAAGTTGATTGGAATTGTACCAGAAGATAGTTTATATCTTGCATGTGCAAAAGAAAAATATGATGAAATATTAGATATAAAAGTGCAATATACCTCATTCTCGATATTGCCAAATACTTATAAGAAGAAAAAATACGAATCTATTCCGACGACCTTATTGGGTGAAATGAAATTATATTTAGATAATGATTCAGTTGATAATACAATATATATTCCTAGAATAAGAGATCGTAAAAGTCGAACCGTGCGTGAAAATATATTATATCAGGAAAGCATCATAGAGCCAAAACTCTTCTGAGTAATGAATGAAATAACATATACTTTGATTGCCGATGGGAGTTCGGATAAGGTTTTTTTGCGTATAATCAAGTGGTGTTTAGATGACTTATATCCTAAATTGCCAACAAAGGAGCAATATGCAGATTTTAGAACTCTTAGGAATCCACCGCGTGCGGGAGATGTATTAGGTCAAATAAAATATGCAGAAAATTACTACCCTTTTGACATTTGTTTTTATCATAGAGATGCAGAAAGTAATGACGTGAAAAAAGCGTTAAGTTTGCGTTCGTGTGAAATTTATAAATGTTTGCCTGATCATTACCAAAATTGTGTGGTTTGTATAATTCCAGTAAGAATGATGGAAACGTGGTTATTGACGGATCAGGTTGCTATTAAAGCTGCTGCTGGGAACCGTAATTATCGGGAGAATCTAAATTTACCATCAATAAACACTCTTGAACAAATATCTGGTCCTAAGGATTTGCTACATAATTTATTAGTAGAAGCTACTGGGAATAAGGGGCGAAGACTTAAGAATTTTAATGTAAATAAAGCTGTACATTGGGTTGCAGAAAATACAGAGGATTTTAGTGCATTGCGGCAATTAGCGGCTTTTAATCGTTTTGAGCAAGATTTGAAGCGTGTCGTTGATAATGTTATTAGGTTAAAAAATATATGTGTATAATGGATATAAGGATATTGCTATAAATTAATAAATAAACCTTGTTGGAATATATTTCTAGATGGATTGGCTTGTAATTATTTGATATACAATATTGAATGTCAGGTATTCGAGTCCTTCTCCCGCTACCTTGAGGCCGAATCGAAAGATTCGGCCTCTTTCTTTATCAGAAGTTCCGGTGTCCGCATCACTGTCCGGAACATGCTTTTCACGACGATTTTGTGGAACGGGCGGATCAGCGTGAAATAGGCGACTCCCAGTTTGTTGTGGTATTGCACCAGCGTACTGAGGTAAATGCTCGGGTTTTCGATGCAGACCGAGAACCAGGCTTTCAGGTGTTTGTCGTCGAGGCTGACGACCATCTCGTCCGCCGTTTTGGCAACGACGGTCATCATGCCGTATCCCTCGCCATTTTCCAGCGCCTCTTTCAGCGCTTCCCGGTTGCTGTCGGTCTCGGTCTTCCATGATTCGGAAGTGGATCCTGTTTGGTCCTTCGTGTACATTTAACAGATATCCGACTCCATGACCGGTGCCGTGATTGAAATCCAGGTCATACCGCCACAGTGGTTCACGCGCCAGATAATCGAGATTCTCACCACGCGTTCCATGTTTAAATCTTGCTGCTGCCAGATTCAGATGTCCGATCAACACCAGTGTATACGCCCATTTTTCTTCCTCTGTCAAAGCCCCCAGTGTGATTGTTCTGGTGATATCAGTCGTTCCCTCCATGTAATGGCCACCACTATCTACTAATAAAAAGCTCTCCGGTTTTAATTCGACATTTGTCTCCTCTGTCGGTTCATAATGTACAATCGCGCCATGTGGACCATATGCAGATATCGTATCAAAGCTCGGCTCGATATACCCCTTTTGCTCTTTTCGAAAAGACTCCAGCTTCTCTGCTGCCGAAAGCTCTGTGATCGTTTCTGTTCCGATATGATGCTTAAGCCAGTAGATAAATTTCGTTACAGCAACTCCATCCTTGATATGCGCATTCCGTTCATTTTCACACTCTACAGAATTCTTCTGTGCCTTCATCAACTGAATAGCAGACGGTTCATCGACTACGGATACAGTCTCCGGTATACAGCTTCTCAATCTGTAATTAGCCTGACAACCATCCAGCAATATTGTTACCTGCTCTGCCTTTTTATGTGTTTGAATGACCTCCGGCAACCGCTTCAGATCCGTATAGATCTCATTATACGGATGAAGTGTGATCCCATCAACGGCAAGTTCTCTGGTGATTTCATCGTTTAAGATCGCATCATTGATATATAAACGACAGTCTTCATCTGCGATCAGCATATATGACAGGAATACCGGATTACAGTCTATATCATTTCCTCGCAGATTCAGAAGCCATGCGATCTCGTCCAGCGCAGAGATCACCCGGGCATCCGCACCTGCGGATCTTATTGACGCTCTGACACGCGCAAGCTTATCCGCACGGGTTTCGCCTGTGTATGAAAATGGTAATTCAAATACCGGCTCATGTGACAGCTCCGGTCTGTCCGCCCAGAGTTCATCGACCAGATCCAGTTCACCATTTAAAGTAACCTTTTTATCGCCCAGTTTGCCAAGCATCCTATCAGCAAAATCCAAGCTGACGGTTCTTCCATCAAAGCCTACAACCTTTTCCGGTTCCAGATGGTCATACAAATATTCCTCGATCGTTGGAACGCCCGGCTGTCCACTCTTCATCAGTTCGATCGTACTGCCTGCAAGCTGTGCTTCCGCCTGAATGAAATACCGCCCATCTGTAAACAATGCCGCCGTATCAGGGAGCACAACCAGTGTTCCGGCAGATCCTGTAAACCCGGACATATATTCTCTTTCCCTGAAATATGCTCCAACATATTCGGATGCATGAAAGTCATCCGTAGTGATCACATAAGCATCTACACCTGTTTCCTTCATTTTCTCACGCAGCTCTGCCAGCTTCTCTATTGTCGTCATCATATTCACCTTCTCATGTTCTAATCGACCGGTTTCAGGTAAATTCCGGAAAATGCCGGAAGGTCAAATCCAAAATCTCCATTTACACCCTTAATCGTTTTCTCTGTATCTTTTGTGCTTCCGCCAAATTTATTCCAGTCGCTGTTGATCAGTACCTTCATTGTATCACCATTTCCATAATTAAAGTGATAATTTTTATATACAAGTCCCGACAGGTTTAATACAACGATCACCTTATCTTCATTTACTTCACGCTGAAAGATATAGACAACATCATTTTCCTTACCGCAAAGGATCCATGCAAATCCATTCGGATCATCATCCCATGCAGATAATGCCGGCTCTTTCATATAAATCTTATTCAGTGCTTTCATATACTGGTGGAAAGAATCATGGTTCGGATATTTCAAAAGATCCCAGTCCTGCTCGCGCTTCTCATCCCACTCGCGGAACTGTCCGATCTCATTTCCCATAAAGTTCAGCTTCTTGCCCGGATGCGCATACATATAAGCATATAATGCCTTTGCCTGCGGGAACTTTTCTTCATACATACCCGCCATCTTCTGAATGATCGTTGCCTTTCCATGTACAACCTCATCGTGTGACAAAGGAAGCAGATATCGTTCATTATAATTATACATCATCGAGAATGTCAGGTCATGATAATGCTCGCCGCGGACAAATGGAAGTGTACGGAAGAAATTCAGTGTATCATTCATCCAGCCCATATCCCATTTGTAATCAAAGCCCAGTCCACCATATTTTGTTTCCTTCGTTGTACCCTTAAAGTCTGTCGAGTCTTCGGCACACAGGATGATCGAAGGATGACGATCCTTTAACCCCTGATTCATATTCCGGATAAAATCAACCGCCCGGTCATTTACACCACGGCTCTCATCGCCCATCCAGTAAATGATACGGCTGATCGCATCCATACGAAGTCCGTCAAAATGATACTCTGACAGCCAGTAATTCGACGCAGACTGTAAGAAGCTCCGCACTTCTCCTTTGGAATGAATGAAGTTCATGCTTCCCCACTCACTGTATCCCACATCGTTGCTTGGATATTCATACAATGCCGTGCCATCATATCTGGCAAGTCCATAGCCATCAAGTGCGAAATGAACCGGAACAAAATCAAGAATTGTGCCAATATTATGCTGATGCAGAATATCAATCATTTCCTTCAGGTCATCTGCTGTTCCATATCTGGATGTCGGACTGAAAAATCCGGTATTCTGATAGCCCCAGGACTGATCGGACGGATGCTCGGAGAGCGGCATGAACTCTACATAATTATATCCCTGCTCTT
>ERZ773175.833-NODE-833-length-18919-cov-5.245388_pt1 | contig 18919 bp, 16 predicted proteins | sample MGYA00581004_ERZ773175 | MGnify/ENA primary metagenome ERZ773175 (study PRJEB29015, sample SAMEA2737834) | human gut metagenome | biome: human gut; feature: human-associated habitat; material: faeces | place: China | collected 2012 ...
GGTGGCCGTCAGATTCTCGATGGCGTTCATGGGGTGCTCCACGCCATAGGTGTAGAGCTTGGGATCGGTGATCTGGAAGTAGATGACCGTGTCGATCTGCATGGTGACGTTATCCTTGGTGATCACAGGCTGGGGCGCAAAATCCGCCACCTGCTCCTTCAAGCTCACCTTTTTGGCAACGCGCTCGATAAAAGGCACCTTCAGATGCAGGCCCACATTCCAAACGGTGCGGAACGCGCCCAGCCGCTCCACCACATAGGCCCGGGACTGCTGAACAATGACGATATTGCTGACAACCAGGATCAGGAGCAGCGCAACGAGGATAGGAACAATGATCCACTTCATAATGAGTACCTCCACTTTTACAACGGTTTCCAAAGGGCTTGCTGATTGGCTTCATCTTACTCTATTTTAACCGTCAGCGCAAGCGTCATTTCCGCTTTCGTTCCAAATTGCAGAAAAAAGAAAGAGAAACGCGGACAGTCCAATGGACTGTCCGCGCTCCCCCTTTCCAAAACAGAAAGCATGTATAAGAGAAGAGAAAATGGAAATTTACTTTGCAGCAGCCTTCTTCTTGCCGGTGATAGCGTCCATGAAGACAGCGATAGCGCCGTCGCCAGTGACGTTGCAAGCAGTACCGAAGCTATCCTGGGCGATGTACAGAGCGATCATCAAGCCGCACATGGTCTCATCGAAGCCCAGCATGGACTGCAGGATACCCAGAGCAGCCATGACAGCGCCGCCGGGGACGCCGGGGGCAGCAACCATGGTCACGCCCAGCATCAGAATGAAGGGGAACATCTTGCCGAAGCCGATGGACTGATTGGTCATCACCATAACAGCCATAGCGCAGCTGGTCAGGGTGATGGTGGAACCAGACAGGTGAATGGTAGCGCACAGGGGGCACACGAACTCGGCCATACCGTCAGAGACACCGTTATTCTTGGTGCACTGGGTGGTAACAGGGATAGTAGCGGCAGAGGACTGGGTGCCGATAGCGGTGGTGTAAGCGGGCAGCATGTTCTTGATCAGAGCGAAGGGATTCTTCTTGGCAGCGCTGCCGGCCACGGTGTACTGGAACACGATGATGACCCAGTGCAGAACGAGGATCATAGCGAACACCTTGATGAAGGAGCCCATGATCTCCACGATGGTACCGGCATAAGCCAGCTTAGCGAAGATACCGTACACATGGAAGGGCAGCAGGGGGATGACGATGTTGCTGACCAGCTTGTCGATGATCTCAGCAAACTCGTTCATCACGGTCTTCATGGTGTTGCCCTTGATGACAGCCATGCCCAGGCCCAGGATGAAGGCCATCAGCAGAGCGGTCATAACGCCCATGATGGCGGGCATCTCAATGGTGAAGTAGCCGGAGAGCACAGTCTCCTCAGCGTTGGCGGCGTTCTCCATGAACATGCCAGCGTGGACCATGTGGGGATACAGCAGGGAGGCCACAACGAAGGCCAGAGTACCGGAGATGATGGTGGAACCGTAAGCCACACCGGTGGTAGCGGCCAGGGTCTTACCAGCGCCGGCGCCCAGGTCAGCAATACCGGGGGCGACGAAGCCAATGATGATCAGAGGGATCACGAAGTTCAGGAAGTTGCCGAAGATGCTGTTGTAGGTAGCACCGATGCGGATGATGACCTCACCGAAGTCACCCATGCCGGGGGTCACGAAACCGACCACAATACCGAGTACGATGGCGATGACCAGTTTGAGCAACAGGCTCATCTTTTTCTTTTCTTTCATTTCTCTCGTCCGTGTGATCTCACACGGACATCCTCCTTTTCTGATTTTCCTTTTTTCTCTTCTTTTATATCCAGCTGCTGCCGCTTACGCGTCCAGCAGAGAATATCCCTTTGCAGTCAGCTCATCCTTGATCTTCTGCACGTGATCGGCGTTCCGGGTCTCCAGGACCATGGACACCACGCATGCGTTGACCTCGGAGTTCACATCCTCACGCTCGTGATGGATGCGGACCACGTTGGCGCCGGTGCCGCCGACAACGTTCAGCAGGTTGGCCAAGCTGCCGGCACGGTCAGCCAGCTTGGTGGTGATGGTAGCGAGACGGCCGCCGTAGGTCAGGCCGCGGGTGATGACGCGGGACAGGGTGGTCACGTCCACGTTGCCGCCGGAAACCACGCACACAGTCTTCTTGGTGGTGTCGACCTTGCCGGACATGCAGGCAGCCACGGGAGTAGCGCCAGCGCCCTCGGCAACAGTCTTCTGGACCTCCAGCAGAGCCAGGATGGCAGCGGCGATCTCGTCCTCGCTGACGGTGACGATCTCGTCCACATACTTCTGGCACATCTCGAAGGTCAGGCTGCCGGGAGTCAGCACATGGATGCCGTCAGCCAGAGTCGCGGCATCGGGCACAGTGGTGACCTTACCGGCCTGACGGGAAGCATACATGGAAGCCACAACGCCGGCCTGCACGCCGATGACCTTGCAGGAGGGCTTGAGCTGCTTGATGGCGAAAGCCACGCCGGAGATCAGACCGCCGCCGCCGATGGGGACCACGACCTGCTCCACTTCGGGGAGCTGCTCCAGGATCTCCAGACCGATGGTGCCCTGACCAGCAATGACATACGGATCGTTGAAGGGATGTGCGAAGGTGTAGCCGTGCTCCTTGGAGAGACGCTCGGCCTCGCGGGCGGCGTCATCGTAAACGCCGGGGACCAGAACCACTTCAGCGCCGTAGTTGCGGGTGGCCTCCACCTTGGAGATGGGAGCGCCCTCGGGCATGCAGATCACGGACTTGATGCCCAGCTTCGTGGCGGACAGAGCAATGCCCTGAGCATGGTTGCCGGCGGAGCAGGCGATGACACCGTGAGAAGCTTCCTCCGGAGTCAGGGAACGGATCTTGTTGTAGGCGCCGCGGATCTTGAAAGCGCCGGTGAGCTGCAGGTTCTCAGACTTGATGTAAATGTTTTCGCCCAGCCGATTGGCATTTTCCAGCGGAGTCTTGCGGGCAATGCCCTTCAGAGACTCCTGGGCTTCCTGAATCATCTGTAAAGTTACCATAATAATCCCCCTATTTGTCTATGATTCAAAAACCACAATTAACTATACTGTCATTGTATGACGGACAGCGTTTGTTTTCAATACACATTTCCGCCAAATGTTCTTTCAATAAACACGCATTTTGCACAATATTGGCCTGATTATGGCCCTTTTTGGTTTCATTTTTGGCAAGAATGGCGTTCACTGGCGGACATTTGTGCATCATATCAAAAAGCAGGGAGGAAAATTCAAGTTACATCGTGCACTTTTTCAAATGCACTTTCTTGATAATGCAGGGAGAATTAGCGGGGTTTTAAGGCGGCCGAGCCATCGGCACAGCTGACTGCCGGACAACTCAAGTATGACTGATCCATTATATCAAAAAAACGGCACACTTATGTGTGCCGTTTTTCTGGTGACCCGGCGGGGATTCGAACCCCGGACCCACTGCTTAAAAGGCAGTTGCTCTGCCGACTGAGCTACCGGATCAGAGTAAAACACTTATTACCTATAAATCACTGGCCGAGAGGCCGTATTCATGGTCAATGGCAGGGACGGCTGGACTCGAACCAGCGAATGAGGGAGTCAAAGTCCCTTGCCTTACCACTTGGCTACGCCCCTAAGTGGAAAAAAGAAGGGACCGGGGATACCCCGGCCCCCTCATGTCTGGGGTGGGTGATGGGACTCGAACCCACAACACCTGGAACCACAATCCAGTGCTCTGCCAATTGAACTACACCCACCACATATAAAAACCGATCAAGCCGACGCCGCCCAGAGAGCTGGTACGCCAGGAGGGACTCGAACCCCCGGCCCACTGCTTAGAAGGCAGTTGCTCTATCCAGCTGAGCTACTGGCGCAAATCTGGAGCAGGTGACGGGAATCGAACCCGCATCCCCAGCTTGGAAGGCTGGTGCCCTGACCATTGTGCTACACCTGCATTGCCCTCCGAGTAAATCGTCAGCTTGGTAAGGATACCACGGAAAGGCTTGATTGTCAAGCACTTGTTGGCAATTTCTTGTGATATTTGAAAGAATTATTCAGCCAGAGAAACGATAAACATTGCTTATGGGTTGGATAGAGGACATTACACACAGCGTTTCATTCAGCTGCTACCGGCTGTCGCAGGCTGCGTTTGGTTGCCAAAAGTTGCCACGAGAAGCGCTGTATTCCGCGAATTTTAAGTCTACTTAATTTTCGCCATAAGGCAGAGCAGAAAAAACACTTGTGTCACAGCTTTTAGCGCACCGAAACTGTTTGAAGGGACCAGCCGCAGTCCACGATCCTCCGTCTCTCTTTCGCAGACATCTGTTTCTGTTACGAGCGACAGTAAAGTATGCTATACTACATTATTATATCATATCGGATAAGACATCCGCAGCCACGGTATTCTTTTGGAAGGGGTGGGGCTGATATGAAAAAGAGGATTGTTCTGTGTCTGCTGGCGCTGGCGCTGCTGTCCGTGATGACAGGGTGCGGAAAGAAAAAGGACGCGGACCCGCTGACCGTGACGCTGTGGCATGTCTACGGCGGCGAGGTGGATTCCCCTCTGAACGGTTTGATTGAGCAGTTCAACAGCACCATCGGCGCGGAACAGAACATCCGGGTGAAGGTAGAGCTGGTCAGCAACAGCGGCAGCATCCATAAAAGCGTGCTGGCCGCCGCTAACAGTGACCCAGGCGCCCCTTCCCTGCCGGATATGTTCGTGTCCTACCCCAAAACGGTGCTGGCCCTCCCGGACCAGGACATGATCGTGGACTACCGGGACTATTTCAGTCCGGAGGAACTGGGAACATTTATCCCCGCCTTTGTGGAGGAGGGGCAGATCGGCAGACGGCAGGCCATCCTGCCCCTGGCCAAATCCACTGAGGTACTGTTCGTCAACCGGACGCTGTTTGACCGCTGGGCAGCTGCGTCCGGCGCCAGCTACGAGGATCTGACTATCTGGGAAGGCATTTACGCCTTAGCGGAGCGGTATGCCGCGGACACCGGGAAGTGCTTTCTTGTCAACGACTACCACTTCAACTACTTTCAGGTAGGTGTGGAGTCGCTGGGAGAGAACTTTTTCCAAAATGACGGTGTCCGCTTCGGCCCAGCCTTTGAGCGAGCGTGGGAGCCTTACGCCCATGCGGCGCTAGAGGGTGGTATGTGGTTACAGGACGGCTACGCCACGGAATCTCTCCGCACCGGGGATACCATTGTCTCCGTAGCGTCCTCTGCCAGTGTACTCTATTACTCCGACACGGTGACTTACCCTGACAACACCTCGGAGCAGGTGTCCATCACCTCCATGCCCTACCCGGTGTTTGACGGCGGCGAAAAACTGGTCATGCAGCGGGGCGTGGGAATGTGCACGACAAAATCCACCCCGGAGCGGGAAAAAGCGTGTATTACCTTTCTTAAATGGCTGACGTCGCCGGAGCGAAACGTGGAATTTGTCACCAGCCTCGGCTATATGCCGGTGACGCAGGAGGCATTTGATGCCTACCTTCCCGCCGCTGTGGAGCAGCTCAGCAACCCCATGTATGTCTCTCTGTATGAGACCTATCTCAAGATGCAGGAATCCTACACCTTCTATTACGCGCCGCAGATGGAGAACTATCTGGATCTGGAAACACGGTTTGAAAATCTGTCCCGGCTGAAGCTGATGGCTGGCCGTGCCCAATATCAGAAGGGCTCCGGTACGGCGGAGGAGTTGGTTTGGGACACGCTGGACAGCTTCAAGCTGGACTATGGTACATAAGCGGGGGAAAGCAAATGCGGTCGATCAGGGAAGCAATTCAAAAAAGGCGTGCAGCCGGTCCCAGTATGGGGCTGCGGCTGCTGCTGTACCGGTTCACCATGGTGCTGCTGCTGATGGCGGCGATTTTGTCTACCCTGATGGCCACTGGCGTGTTGTCCCATCCCGCGCATCTGCTGTCCGGAACGCTGGATATTCAGCAGAGGAACACCTACGCCGCTCTGGACTCCCAAATGGACGCACTAACAGCGCAAAGCATGGCTATGTCGGAAAAACTGGGAAAGGAACTGGACGCCTTTCTTGCCGCCAAGGGCATCGCCATTGATGAACTGAACAACGATCCGGATACCATTGCGGAGTTGGAAAAGCGCCCGTATACGCCTTTAAGCAACACTCTGGGCGCAGCCTCGTGCAGTGGGATCTTCTTCGGTCTGAACGTCACCGCCAACACCTCTCTGCCAAATGCAGAGGATTTCCGGGCGGGGTTATACCTCCGCTATTCCGGCTTACAGCCAACGGTGGCCTCCGAGCAGGATGTGATCTGCTTCCGGGGTGCGGCGGAAACGGCCCGGAACTTGCAGCTTCAAATGCACAACCGCTGGAATCCGGAGCTGAACGCCGCTCTGATCCCCGGCAGCGATCAGGTCACCGCCTATCAGGGGGCCCGACTGGCAGATGGCTGCCTGTGGACAAAACGCACAGAGCTGCCGGACACTTGGGAGCAGGTCATGCTGCTGTGCGTACCCATTTTGGATGGCGGCGGTACCGTAAGGGGCTTTTGCGGTGCGGAGATCAGCGATCTTTATTTCAGTCTTTCCCATAATACAGTCCCCAGCGCCTTCGGCAATATGCTGACGCTGGCAGCCCCCATAGACGGCGACAGCCTGCTTCTCTCCGGGGCCATGCTGGGTGCCGCTGACGGCTCCCGCCTGACGGCCAACGGCATTCTGCACATCAGCGACGGAAAATACTACACCACTTACAGCGATGGGAAGAACACCTATCTGGGGCGGCACCAGCTTCTGGATGCTGCCACGTGGGACGGCATCCCCCTTGCCGCTGTGACGCTGGTGCCGGACGGGACCTTCCGCAGCTATGAAAAGGGGTCCCAGATCGCATGGTTCCTGTGAGCGGTTCTCTTTCTGCTGGCCATGCTGGTGGTGGCAACGGTGCTGTCCCGCCAATTCGTAAAGCCCATCAACAAAAGTCTGGCGGCAGTCCGGGGCGGTGCAGAGATGGTCGCTTCCGGTATCCCGGAGATCGACGAGCTGCTTGCCGCCATCCGTGAAAGGCCAACGGGAACGCTGCCCCCCGATGTGGAAGCCCGGCTGCGGGACTTCGCGGAACGGGCCAGCATGCTGGCCGGCACGGAACGCGCCATTCTGCAATATTACATGGACGGCTATACCGTCAGAGACATCCCGGAGCTGGCGTGTATCAGCGCCAGTACGGTCAAGACCCACAATCGCAACCTTTACCGAAAGCTGGAGGTGGATTCCTTTGACGAGCTGAAGGTATATATCGAGCTGTTTGCAAGCTGCGGCCGCAGCAGCGAACTGCTGAACAAGTAAATATTTTAATGAGCAGAGTGCACAATCCGATTTGCAGCGGGTTGTGCACTCTGTCTGCGCCTAAGGGTGATCTTTGAGTTTCCAGGCAAAATTCACCCTTATCGAGGAGATCCCAAAACCTACTATAACTGTTTGGATCAACTATGCAAACGCGTAAAAAATGTGAAGGAGCAGACCGCAGGTACGGTCTTGCACACCGACCAAGGCGCAGTCTACTCCTCCAGAGCTTTCTCAAGGACTCATTCTAATTATAACATAATTCGCTCAATGTCAAGAGCCGGAACACCTACGGACAACCCAATTATCGAATCTCTGAACGGATGGATGAAGGCCGAATTGATTCTGGATTTTGGTATCAGTAAAGTTTCCAACCTCAAAAAGACACTGGATCAATATGTCCTATACTTTAACTCCGAACGTTTTGCCGCTGCCTTGGATTACAAAACCCCAATCCAGTACAAAACTGAATTGGGATTCTGATGCTATGACTTTTTATTCGTGTCTACTTTTACTTGACAGATACACTTCGTAAAGAAGCCTCCCCCTTTTGGTTTTTCACATTCCATTCGTTATCCTGTTAAACAAGACAGAGCGGCTGCAAACCGAGATTTGCAGCCGCTCTCAGCGTGTCGAAAAGGTTTTCCGCCCCGCTGACCCTATTTTCCGAACTTTATAAAAGTTCTGAAAATGTTTGATTTCAATGGCGCAGGACACCCTTCTTGGGTTTCCCGCGCACACCCTTCTTTTCCATCGAGGGAAAATTACCTCTTTATCGGCAAAACCAGATCGGCTGCAAACCTCGGTTTGCAGCCGATCTGTCTTAATAATAAGCATAATAAGCATCTGAACGTCTGTGTTTGAGGTGTTTTACGCCTTGGATTCGTCAATATAGCTGTACAGAGTGTACTTGGAGATGCCGAAGAACTTGCATACCCGGTCGCCGCTCTTGGTGATGAGGAAGGCTCCGGTCTCATTGAGAAACTGCACCGCCTTGACCTTATCCTCCTTGTTCATCAGGGCCACCGGCTTACCAACCACCTTCACGCTCTGCTCGATCAGCTCATCCAGCAGGTCAGAGACATTCCGGGCAATCGGCTCCGGCTCCTTCTCGTCCTTTTCAGTGGCGGTAAACTGCTTGATCGCATTCTCCATGGCCAGCATCAGGGTAATATCGTAGTTAATGCCAAAGATCCCCAGAGGAACCCCGTCGTCATCTCGGATGTAGATGGTGGTGGATTTCAGGATCTTCCCATCCTTGGTCCGGGTCAGGTAGGACAGGTGATCGTGGAGCTGTTCGGGATTCCCCCGCAGGGCTTCCAGAACCACATGGGAGGGCCCGTCCCCCACCTTGCGTCCGGTGACGTGTCCGTTTTCAATGGCAACGATGGACCGTTCCGGGTCATTGGTGGCAAGATCGTGGACTACCACCTCGCAGTTGGGGCCGAATTGACTGGCGATCCCCTTTGCCAGCGTCAAGAGAAATTGCAGCGTAGATGCATTCGGCACGTAAATGCCCTCCTTTTCCGGTCCGCGGCAGAAACGCCCCGAAAAGAGCGGGGCAAACTATGGAGTACACGGTCTGATCCGTTGCCGCTGACAGACCTGCTATGATTATTCCATTATTGTATCATAATTTTAGTGAGTTTCAACCATTTTTTTGAGACCTAAAAATTTTTAATTTTCTCATTAAAGTGTATGGGCCGTCAAGCAGATTGCAGCAGGAGCGATATATCTGAAAACAAGTCAGATCTCCCTCCACTCACGAAGTGGCCTTCCGTAAAAAGCAAGGGCACTTCCAAACCTTCCATGCATGGAAAGCCGGGGAAATATCCCTGCTGCGGAGGCCCGATTTTTGGAAAAAACAGCCTTGCGCACAGGTTCCGCAAGAGGAACCAAAAAAAGTTTTAGCTTTACAGCATTTTTTTGAGTTTTTCTGCTTGACAACCGAAGAACACATGCTATGATGGTCTCAGAAAGCTAAATAAATTTTGCCATGAAGTAAAAAGATTTTGGAGGCGAGTATTCCATGAAAGATCAGCTCAAATGGGTCCTCAATCATATGCCGAAGAGTGACGATCAGCATCTGGATGTGATGTCCCTGCCCAATGTGGCCAAGGCCCGCTCCTTCCACGGGTCCTTCCCCCAGTACTCCATCACCCCTCTGGCGCAGCTGGACGGTATGGCACAGTATCTGGGGCTGGCGGGTGTGTATGTGAAGGATGAGTCCTACCGGTTTGGTCTCAACGCCTTCAAGGTGCTGGGCGGCTCCTTCGCCATGGCCCGGTACATCGCCGGCGAGATGGGCCGGGACGTGTCCGAAATGAATTACAACTACCTGACCAGCGAAGCCTTCCGTAAGGAATTCGGTCAGGCCACTTTCTTCACCTCCACCGATGGCAACCATGGCCGCGGCGTGGCTTGGGCAGCCAACAAACTGGGCCAGAAGTCTGTGGTGCACATGCCCAAGGGCAGCAGCAAGTCCCGCTTTGACAATATCGCCAAGGAGGGCGCCAAGGTCACCATCGAGGAAGTCAACTACGATGACTGTGTGCGTATGGCTGCTGCAGAAGCCGCACAGACGGAACACGGCGTCATCGTGCAGGATACCGCCTGGGACGGCTACGAGGAGATCCCCTCCTGGATCATGCAGGGCTACGGCACCATGGCTAATGAGGCCGCCGACCAGCTTCGTCAGTGCAGCGTAAACCGTCCCACCCACGTGTTCGTCCAGGCCGGCGTCGGCTCTCTGGCCGGTGCGGTGGTGGGCTACTTCGCAAACCTGTTCCCCAACGATCCTCCCAAGTTCGTGGTGATGGAGGCCGAGGCGGCTGACTGCCTGTATCAGGGCGCGCTGGCCAATGACGGCAAGCCCCGCATCGTCACCGGTGATCTGAAAACCATCATGGCCGGTCTGGCCTGCGGCGAACCCAACACGATCTCCTGGGACATTCTGCGGAACCATGTGTCCGCCTTCATCTCCTGCCCCGATTGGGTCAGCGCCAAGGGTATGCGGATGCTGAGTTCCCCCGTCAAGGGCGACCCCCGCGTGGTGTCCGGCGAATCCGGCGCCGTGGGCATGGGTGTTCTGGACGCCATCATGTGTGATGACACCTACAAGGAGCTGCGGGACGCTTTGGAGCTGGACCGGCACAGCCGGGTGCTCATGTTCTCCACTGAGGGCAACACCGATCCCGAAAAGTATCGCCGGGTGGTGTGGGATGGCGAGTATCCCACCGATGACACCCCGCAGAAGCCCTGCTGAATGCACGGTCCAGAAGCGAACCCGATCAAAATTTGAGAAATAAAATTGGAGGTTACTACCATGGATTTTGAGAAGATCAAAGCAGCCTCTCAGGCCTATCAGGCCGATATGACCCGCTTCCTGCGGGACATGATCTCTCACCCCAGCGAAAGCTGCGAGGAGCGTGAGGTCGTTCACTGCATCAAGGCCGAGATGGAAAAGCTGGGCTATGACAAGGTGGAGATCGACGGTCTTGGCAACGTCATCGGCTGGATGGGTGACGGCGACAAGATCATCGCCATCGACTCCCACATCGACACCGTGGGCGTGGGCAACATCGACAACTGGACCCATGACCCCTACCAGGGCTACGAGGATGATCAGGTCATCTATGGCCGCGGTGGCTCCGACCAGGAGGGCGGTATGGCCTCTGCCACTTACGGCGCCAAGATCATGAAGGATCTGGGCCTGATCCCCGCCGGCTATAAGATCATGGTGGTGGGTTCTGTGCAGGAGGAGGACTGCGACGGTATGTGCTGGCAGTACATCGTCAACAAGTACTTCCCCGCCAACGGCATCAAGAAGGAGCAGGTGGAATTCGTTATCTCCACCGAGCCCACCGACGGTGGTATCTACCGCGGTCACCGCGGCCGCATGGAGATTCGTGTGGATGTGAAGGGCGTTTCCTGCCACGGTTCCGCGCCCGAGCGTGGTGACAACGCCATTTACAAGATGGCCGACATTCTTCAGGACGTCCGCGCGCTCAACGAGAACGGTGACGGCCCCTCCAACGAGATCAAGGGCCTTGTGAAGATGCTGAATCCCGCATTCAACCCCGAGCATTACGAGGACGCTCAGTTCCTTGGCCGGGGCACCTGCACCACCTCCCAGATCTTCTACACCTCTCCCTCCCGCTGCGCTGTGGCTGACTCCTGCTCCATCTCCATCGACCGCCGCATGACTGCCGGTGAGACCTGGGACTCCTGCCTGGAGGAGATCCGCCAGCTGCCCAGCGTAAAGAAGTACGGCGACGATGTGAAGGTCTCCATGTATATGTATGACCGGCCCTCCTGGACCGGCGAGGTCTACGAGACCGAGTGCTACTTCCCCACCTGGATCAACAAGGAAAACGCCGCCCACGTGCAGGCTCTGGTGGATGCCCACCATGCGCTGTACGGTGAGGAGCGCATTGGCCCCGACGGCGCGATGCACCTGCGTCACCGTCCCCTGATTGACAAGTGGACCTTCTCCACCAATGGCGTAGCTATCCAAGGCCGTTACGGCATCCCCTGCGTTGGCTTCGGCCCCGGTGCGGAGTCTCAGGCCCATGCCCCCAATGAGATCACCTGGAAGCAGGATCTTGTAACCTGCGCCGCCCTGTACGCCGCCGTGCCCGGTCTGTACAAGGAGGAGAACAAGACTGCCGATGTCTCCCAGTTCCGGGCCGGCAAAACCAACAACGACATTCAGTAATTCGCACAGAAACCGTTTCAGACTGTTTCTTCCAATCACAAAACATAGATTTATAAAGGAGTCAATTATCATGGACGCTACTCTGCAGAAATATATCGATAAACTGAACGCCCTGAACTTCAAGGAGATGTACGAGGGTGACTTCTTCTTGACCTGGGACAAGTCCGATGACGAGCTGGAAGCCGTCTTTACCGTGGCGGATGCCCTGCGCTATATGCGCGAGGACAACATCTCCACCAAGATCTTTGAGTCCGGTCTGGGCATTTCCCTGTTCCGGGACAACTCTACCCGCACCCGTTTCTCCTTTGCCTCCGCCTGCAACCTGCTGGGTCTGGAGGTCCAGGATCTGGACGAGGGCAAGAGCCAGATCGCTCACGGCGAGACCGTCCGCGAGACTGCCAACATGATCTCCTTCATGGCCGACGTCATCGGCATCCGTGACGATATGTACATCGGCAAGGGCCACACCTATCAGAAGGAAGTGGCTGAGGCCGTGACTCAGGGCCACAAGGACGGTGTTCTGGAGCAGAAGCCCACCCTGATCAACCTGCAGTGCGATATCGACCACCCCACCCAGTGCATGGCCGACATGCTGCACATCATTCACCACTTCGGCGGCGTGGAGAACCTGAGGGGCAAGAAGATCGCTATGACCTGGGCTTACAGCCCCTCCTACGGCAAGCCCCTCTCCGTGCCTCAGGGCGTCATCGGCCTGATGAGCCGTTTCGGCATGGACGTGGTGCTGGCTCACCCCGAGGGATACGAGGTCATGCCCGAGGTGGAGGAGGTCGCCAAGGCCAACGCCGCCAAGACCGGCGGTTCCTTCACCAAGACCAACTCCATGGCCGAGGCCTTCAAGGACGCTGATATCGTCTATCCCAAGAGCTGGGCTCCCTTCGCCGCTATGGAGAAGCGCACTAATCTGTACGCTGAGGGCGACGCCGACGGCATCAAGGCTCTGGAGAAGGAACTGCTGGCCCAGAACGCCGATCACAAGGACTGGTGCTGCACCGAAGAGCTGATGAAGACCACCAAGGACGGCAAGGCCCTGTATCTCCACTGCCTCCCTGCCGACATCAACGATGTTTCCTGCAAGGACGGCGAGGTTGAGGCCTCCGTGTTCGACCGTTACCGCACGCCCCTGTATAAGGAGGCTTCCTACAAGCCCTACATCATCGCCGCTATGATCTTCCTGGCTAAGGTGAAAGATCCCCAGGCCACTCTGAAGGCTCTGGAGGAGCGCGGGATCGCCCGTTGGTTCCAGAAGTAAATCTTCTCAGAACACGCTGAATTTCACAGGCTTTCCGCCTGACATTCCTTTACCTTTCTGGAGGCCCGTCTGCATAGGTCAACCTGCCTGTATCTGTGCGGACGGGCTCCATCATTTTCACCGGCGGCCATGACAGCCGTCTCAGCGGCACCCCCCACAACGCGGGGCATCATTGCCGTTTTTGCTCCAAAATGTATAGAATCTAAACAAATTGAGGTGTTTTTCATGGGTAAGCGTATTGTGATCGCGCTGGGCGGCAACGCTCTGGGCAGCAATCTCCCTGAGCAGATGATCGCCGTGAAGCAGACTGCCAAGGCTATCGTCGATCTGATCGAAGAAGGACACGAGGTCATCATCGCCCACGGAAACGGCCCTCAGGTGGGCATGATCCAGAAGGCCATGGCCGAGTTGCCCCGCTCCGAGCCGGAGAAGTACATTCCCTGTCCTCTGTCCGTATGCGTGGCCATGAGCCAGGGCTACATTGGTTATGACCTGCAAAACGCGCTGCGGGAAGAACTGCTGGACCGCGGCATCCAAAAGGGTGTAGCCACCGTGCTTACTCAGGTTGAGGTGGACCCGAATGATGAGGCGTTCCACAACCCCACCAAACCCATCGGTGCTTTCATGACCAAAGAAGAAGCTGACAAGATGGTGGCTGAACGCGGCTACAACGTCATCGAAGATGCCGGCCGGGGCTACCGCCGGGTGGTCGCCTCTCCCAGACCTCAATCGATCATTGAGATCCAGTCCATCCGTGATATGGTAGAGGCTGGGCTGGTGGTGGTGGCCTGCGGCGGCGGCGGAATTCCCGTCTACAAGACTGAGGGGCACCATCTGAAGGGCGCCGCCGCTGTTATCGACAAGGACTTCGCCTCCTGCGTACTGGCTCAGCAGGTGGAAGCCGACACCCTTATCATCCTCACTGCCGTAGAAAAGGTTGCCATCAACTTCGGCAAGCCCGATGAAAAGTGGCTGGATTCCCTGACTCCTGACGAGGCCCGCAAGTACATCGGTGAGGGGCACTTTGCCCCCGGTTCCATGCTGCCCAAGGTGGAGGCCGCCGTGGAATTTGCCGAAAGTGCCCCCGGCCGCTCCGCCCTCATCACGCTGCTGGAAAAGGCCAAGGACGGCGTAGCCGGCAAAACCGGCACCGCCATCCACCAGTAAACGCACACAAAACCGAGGCTGTTGCAGCAACAGCCTCGGTTTTTATCAAAAACTGCGGGCACTTCTGTTCCATTTCGTTCCGAAATTCCTTTTGCCAAAATTTTGTGTTAATACTTGTATTTCCCTGTTTATTCGGCTATAATACAAATCGGAGATATTGAGAGAAGCGTATGACGGGAGCGTCATGCGCTTTTATTATTACGTGTAAGGAGAGAATCATATGAAGCGCCCACTTTTGCTTGCGCACCGCGGTTTTTCCGGCAATTACCCGGAGAACAGCCCTCTGGCCTTCCGGATGGCAGTGGAAAAGACCGCTGCCGACGGTTTTGAAAGTGACGTCCACATCACCAAAGACGGCAAGCTGGTGATTTTTCATGATGCCTCTGTAGAGCGCACCTCCAACGGCACCGGCTTCATCAAGGACATGACCTATGATGAGCTGCTCTCACTGGATATCGGTGCTTGGAAGTCTCCGGAATTTGCAGGTCAGCATATCTGGACCCTCAGCCAGCTGCTGGACTTCTGTAAGGAGACCAAGATGCTGCTGAACATGGAACTGAAAAACTACGAGGTGTTTTACGAGAATCTGGAGCAACGGGTGATCGACGAAATCTGCAAACGCCAGATGCAGGAGCGGGTGTTCGTTTCCTCCTTCAACCATATCTCCATGCAGCATTTCAAGGAGCTGTGCCCGGACATTGAAACCGGCCTTCTGTATGATAAGCCCTATCTGGACATGGAACATTATGTCCAGCGCTCCAATGCCGACAATATGCATCCCCGGTATATGCTTCTGCAATATCAGCCGGAGCTGATGGAACTGTTCCACGGCCGGGGCATGAAGGTCAACACCTGGACGGTAAATGACGAGGAGAACATGAAAGATATGATCGCCCGGGGCGTAGACTGCATCATCTCCAACCACCCCGATGTGCTGTGCCGCGTAGCGGATGATGTCTGCGACTGAAAAACACTTCTGCATTGCATTTTGCAATGCGGGAGCTCTTCTTGATCCCAGATTTATCTTTATAACGAACAACACCTGAAATCCGAAGATTTCAGGTGTTGTTCTGGAGCTGCTGACCAGATTCGAACTGGTGACCTCATCCTTACCAAGAAATTTTTGGCGTTTTTTATAATAATTTCCGTTTGTTTTTAGTCGTTTCTATTCCGAACAACATCGTTTCCAGAACTTTTGCGAAGTGCAGTCTCCGTTGTTTCCACGCTTGTCTGTGGTGAAACTGTGGTCAACCAGCGATTTGTGTAGACAGTGCCTGCGCAAATCGCATCGACTCAGCGTCACAGATAACACCGCAGTTTCTTCGAAAGTCGATATAGTCATCAGGAGGTTGGTATCACAATTTGATACCAACCTCTTTGCCAAAACAGGCGTAATAGCCCATTCATATTTTGGGCCGCTGTAATCAATAAGAGTTAGTTCTCCATCACAGAATTCTCCGCCGACTGCTCCAACATGAGGAAACGATCAAAGTCGCTCTCGTAGAGTCGATCCTGAATAATTCGATATTTCTCAAACTCTGTTTCGGCATGAAGCTTTGCCTGCTCCGCGCTGATTTTACCGGGTCCCGTCAGCAGTTCGTTTCCGTTAAACTCCAAGAACCCGTCCAGACGCTTCGCCCAATCCTCCATACTCATAGGAATTTTGCGTTCAGCCTGAAGCTCGGCATAGTCCAAATAGAGAGACACGATCCGTTCCAGATATGACTTTCCTTTTCGCTCAAATAGTTCTTGGCTACGGTCACATCAGCCTTTACGATTTTTCCGTCTGGTGCATTTTCCCAGGTTGCCAGCCCCATGTGTTCTTTCGCCGCATCAGCCCGCTCCACGATCAACTCTGCCGCTGTGTGGCGATGAACGGCATAATGCAGCTTGTTCTGCACGGTCTGGAAAAACAGACGAGTGGTCCTTGCATCCTTGTCGTAGTCGAAAGCTGTAGCGTAGAGGTCCGTGACCTTTTGATCGAATTTCCGCTCAGACAGCCGGATTTCACGGATGTACTGGAGCTGACGCTCAAAGTATTCATCTGTGAACATATGTCCTTTTTTCAGGCGTTCCTTATCCATGGTCCAGCCTTGGATGGTATGGTCTTTCACGATCTGCCCCGCCCATTTGCGAAACTACACCGCACGGGGATTATTAACCTTAAATCCAACAGCGATGATCATTTGAAGCGTGTAATGCTTCAGTTCTCTCGTTGGTGTCGATGCGCAGATACCGGCAGCCATGCTCCCGGGCGTACTGCTCGTAAAATGCGGCGAAGGCGCGGCCAAGGCCCCGTTTTCCGGCCTGCGGATCGACGGCCAGCGTGTGTAGGACCATGATCTGTTCATCCGGCGCGTCGTACTGCCACGGAGCGCCCGCGTAAACGTCCGCCTGAAGCCGGTTGAAGATGCCGGTGCCCACCACGGCGCCGTCCGCCTTCTCCACGAACAGGTCGCCCCGCTCCAGCGCCGCCTCAGCGGTGGAGCGCACGGGGTACACGCCCCGCACCCAGCCCACCTGCGCGGGGCCGGCCTCCTCTGCGTCGTGGACGTGCTCATAGACCCGGACCACGGCGTTCAGATCTGCGGCATCGGCCTTCCGAATGGTGATCTCCTCGAAAAACACTCCTTTGCGTCTTTGCGTCGGCCTGGCGGCGCTCCGCCGGTCACTGGCAGCGCTTCTGATACTCCGATGGGGACATCCCCACGCTTTTTTTGAACGCGCTGCTGAAATAGGCGATGTCCCGGTAGCCCACGGACTCCGCCACCTCGTAGACCTTTACGCGGCAGTCCCGCAGAAGCTCCGTGGCCTTGTGCATCCGGTAGTTGGTGAGATAGGCCGAGAGCGTGTAGGACGTCTCCTTCTTGAAAACATGGCTCAGATGCCCGTCGCTGACGCCCAGACTGCGGGCCACGGACGAGACGCTGATATCCGGGTCGTTGTAATGCTCGGAAAGATAGGCCAGCGCCTCCCGGACATATTTGCTCTTTTCCGGCCCCTGCCCCTCCGGCAGGACCGGGGCGGCGGGAGCCGCCAGGGCTGCGGCCTGGGCGCGGCTGCGGATGCGGGCGATGGTCTCCTCCAGCTCCCCGTCGTGAAAGGGCTTGAGCAGGTAGTCCGCAGCGCCCAGCTTCAGCGCCGACTGGGCGTAGGAAAAGTCGCTGTACGCGGTGAGAAAGACCACGTGGGCCCGGTTCCCCTCCTCCCGCAGGCGGCGGAGCATCTCGATGCCGTCCAGCTTGGGCATGCGGATGTCGGTGACGATCAGGTCCGGGCGGTAGCGGCGGATGACCTCCAGCCCCTCCTCGCCGTTGGCGGCCTCGCCCACCACGGCGCAGCCCGCCCCGGCCCAGTCCACCGTCAGCACGATGCCCTTGCGGACCAGCTCCTCGTCCTCCACGACGACGACCTTCAGCATGGCGGTTCCTCTCCTTTCCTGAAAACCGGAAGTGTGATGCGGATACACGCGCCCTCGCCCTGCACGGGGACGAAGCGGACGCCCCGGTCCGGTCCGTACCGGATGCGCAGGATGGCGTCCACATTGTGCAGGCCGAAGTGCCCGCCGGGCCGGGGCGCGCCGTCCCGGTACTGGGCCAGGACCTCCTCCGGCACGCCGCAGCCGTTGTCCCGGACGGTGAGGATCAGGTCCTCCTCCGCGCGGTAGGCGCTGATGCGGATCTCGCCGCCGGAGCGGTCCCGGAAGCCGTGCAGAATGGCGTTTTCCACCAGCGGCTGGAGCATCAGCTTCGGCACCGGCACGTCCCGCAGCGGCTCGTCCACCTCCACCGTCAGGGCGAACGCGCCGGAAAAGCGGATGTTCTGGATCTCCACGTACCGCTCCACAAGGCGCAGCTCCTGCCGCAGAGGGACCAGCTCATCGGCGGAGATGCTGCTGCGCAGGATGTCGGCAAGGTCGGCGGAGATGGTGGCGATCTCCGGGGCCTGATGGATCTTGCCCATCCACTTGATGGTGTCCAGCGTGTTGTACAGGAAGTGGGGGTTGAGCTGGGCCTGCATCATGCGGATCTGAGCCTCGTTCAGCTCCCGCTGCTGGCGCAGGGAGTCCTTCAGATTCTGCCGCAGGCGCTGGGCCATCCGGTTGAACCGACCGGAGAGCTGGCCCATCTCGTCGATGCGGCGGTTGTCCAGCTGGACGTTCAGGTTGCCCTCCTCCACCTCGCGCATGGCGCTGTTGAGGGCGCGGATCGGCTCAAAGAGCTGGCGGCTGAAGCGCATGGACGCCAGCACGCACAGCCCCAGGCACAGCAGCAGGGAAAGCCCCGCCACCAGATACATCAGTTCGGCGGTGCCCTCGGTCATGGGCTTGGGCTGCTGGAGCACCAGACAGAAGCCGGAGCGCGGCTCCTGCCGGACGAAGTAATCATAAGCGCCGTGGCTGTCGGAGAGGGCCTGTCCGGCCAGAAGCTGGCTGCGCAGGCGGGCGG
>ERZ773175.839-NODE-839-length-18867-cov-11.214863_pt1 | contig 18867 bp, 15 predicted proteins | sample MGYA00581004_ERZ773175 | MGnify/ENA primary metagenome ERZ773175 (study PRJEB29015, sample SAMEA2737834) | human gut metagenome | biome: human gut; feature: human-associated habitat; material: faeces | place: China | collected 2012 ...
CACCGCAGCTTCGACACTTTCCACGAAGTATGCACCAGCTTACTATCGGTATCAGGTCACGCCGTTTGATTGGCTCACCGCAGGTCATACAGTGAGAATTTCGCTTGATAAGACTTTCATTTTTCGGCAATCGGTATATGCAGACGTTAAGAAAACTGCCTATGCACGCTCCGAAAATGAACACAAATACATAAATGATTATGTATGATAAGGTTAAATTATCCACAGTGATCCTCCTTTGGATTCATTAGTTAAGGCAATACCGCACAAGGCACGCCTAGCGGCTTTGCACGCAATCTGCTTGCAGATTTTCCGTTATCTTGCACAGATACTCCTTGAAATACGAAAGTATTCCTGCGTCGTTTCTATACAAGCTAACGAAAAATCTGACTACGCATCTTACGCACAATCCTTGTGCAGTATTGCCTTAGTACATTAATTTTATCATACTTTCATGAAGATTACAATAGATAATATGATTTTTTTGCGGTTTTTGCACCGCAGCAGACGTTTCCGCAGCGTCGGATCCCTAAATCAATGCGGAGGATTGGAGTAATATATATGAGAAACGGCCCTATCGGTCAGTATCTGGTACAGAAAGGTCTTATAACTGAAGAACAGCTTCAGGAAGTCCTTGCCAAACAGAAGGAGCAAAAGGGAAGACTTTTTGGTGATGTCATTATTGACATGAAGCTCGTTACCGATGTTCAGTTCTGTCAGGTTCTTGCCGAGCGACTGAATGTGTCCTATATCGACCTTGATAATACTGAGCTTATGCCTGATATAGTCAAGAAGATACCTGAGGCAACTGCAAGAAAGTATAACGTCATCGCAGTCAGCAAAATAGGCAAGCGTATGACCGTTGCAACTAATGACCCTATCAATTTCTATATTTTCGAGGATCTCCGTGTTATCACAGGCTGCAGCATAACACCTGTCCTTGCCACAAAGTCATCTATCAACCGTGCTATCGGTAAGATGTACTCAGAAGGTCAGGTTAACTCCGTTGTTGACGAAGCTACAAAGCAAAAAGAGGAAGAGCTTAACCTTGAAGAACTCAAGGATATCTCCGAGGAGAGAATTGAGAACGCTCCTATCGTTAAACTTGCTACCGCTATCGTCGAGAACGCTCAGCGTCAGGACGCAACGGATATACATATCGAGCCATTCAAGGATAAAACTGTTATCCGTATCCGTGTAAACGGCGACCTTATCGAGCTTATGACTCTTTCCGCCGCACTTCATACTTCGCTTGTTACCCGTTTCAAGATCTTGAGCGGCATGAATATCGCCGAGAAACGTGTCCCACAGGACGGCCGTATGTCGCAGGTCGTTGACGGCACAACACTTGACCTCCGTGTATCTAACCTTCCAATGGTGTACGGTGAGAAAGTCGTTCTCCGTATCCTCGCAACAGGCGATATGTCCCTTAGAAAAATTACCGACCTGGGTATGACCGAGTATAACTATAAGAGATTTGAGTCTTGCCTTAAAGTGCCACAGGGTGTTGTCCTTGTAACAGGCCCTACAGGTTCAGGTAAATCTACCACACTTTATGCCGCGCTTGGCGAGATCTCGAAGCCTAATAACAATGTTATTACTGTCGAAGACCCAGTCGAGAAAAAGATCGACGGCGTAAACCAGTGCCAGATCAACGAAAAAGCTGGTATGACATTCGGTGCAGCCCTTCGTTCTATTCTCCGTCAGGACCCTGACATCATAATGGTCGGAGAAATGCGTGATACTGAAACTGCCGAGATCGCTATCCGTGCCGCTATTACAGGACACCTTGTTCTGTCAACACTTCATACCAATGACGCCGCTTCTACAGTAACAAGACTTGTGGATATGGGCGTTGAGGCATACATGGTCGCAACCTCACTTATCGGTATCGTTGCTCAGCGTCTTACAAAGGTGCTTTGCCCTGAGTGCAAAAAGCCTAGAATGTCAACTGAGGAAGAAAATGAGCTTATGGGTCTTGACCATTCAGTACAGGTGTACGACCCATGTGGCTGTCCAAAGTGCAATAACACAGGATATAAGGGAAGAACCGCTATCCATGAGATCCTTCTCGCAACACCGTCTATGCAGGCTCTTATCACAAGGGGAGCAAAAGCTGATGAAATTCAGGAGCTTGCAAAGAAAGAGGGCTGTCACCTGCTTCGTGACAACGTTTCAGAGCTTGTTCAGCAAGGCAAGACCTCAATGGACGAACTTATCCGTGTAACATATGCTGTATAAAAAAGAAATATATGGAGGTAAATTCTAATGGCAATCGACATTAACAAAATTCTTGATGAAGCAAGAGCCCTTGGCTGTTCCGACCTGCACTTCACCGTAGGTATACCGCCGATAGTTAGACAGGGCGGTAACTTGAGAAAGCTTTCCTCATATCCTGATATGACTGAGATCGAAATTCTCAAAATATGTGAGGATATGTGTACAGATAAGCAGCGTCAGTCTATCAAAGACCATATTGATACCGACTTTACATATGTATCTTCAAGAGGTTTCCGTCACCGTGTAAACGTGTATCGTCAGAGAGGAAACACGGCAATCGCTCTCCGTCTTTTGAGAAACGATATCCCGACCCTTACCGACCTTGACCTGCCACCTATCCTTGCAGAGTTCTCAATGAGACCTCGTGGACTTGTGCTTGTAACAGGCCCTACCGGTTCAGGTAAGTCAACAACTCTTGCCGCAATGATCGACCATGTAAATATCCATAAATCAGCTCATATCATCACTATTGAGGACCCTATCGAGTATATGCACGCTCATAAGAGATGTATGGTAAACCAGAGAGAGATCGGACCTGACGTACCGAGCTTCTCACTTGCCCTCCGTGCAGCCCTCCGTGAGGACCCGGACATTATCCTCGTAGGAGAAATGCGTGACTTCGAGACTATCGAAGCTGCTGTTACCGCCGCTGAAACAGGACACCTTGTTATGAGTACACTTCATACAACGTCCGCACCGTCAACTATCGACCGTATCATCGACGTTTTCCCTGCTCACCAGCAGCATCAGATCAGAACTCAGCTTGCTTCCGTTCTTGTAGGTATCTGTACTCAGACACTTTGCCGTACATTCGACGGCACAAGCCGTGTAGCTTGCTGTGAGATTCTTAATGCAACAGACTCTATCAAAGCTATGATCCGTGACGATAAGGTGCATCTTATCGGTTCAGCAATGCAGACAGGTAAAGCAACAGGAATGCAGACCATGGATCAGGAGCTTGCAAAGCTCGTTCGTTCGAGAACGATCTCCATGGACGTTGCGCTTGAAAAGTGCGTAAACCCACAGGATCTCAAGAGATTTATCGCAGGCGGAGCATAAACCGCAATATAAATAATAAAGAGCGCTTTTACTTTCATAGTAAAAACGCTCTTTTTGTATGTTTTTTTAGCCCTTGACCTCGCTGTCATTGTGCCAAACATTGTTGTAAAGAAAAACAAGCACAGCCATTGCAATTATGATAAAATATCCAAGAAAGCTCCAACCATCAGGAATGTCGCCAAATAGGAAATATCCCAAAATCGTGGTAAAAATCAACTGCGAATAATCATAAACCGATATCTCCCTTGCAGGAGCGTGAGTGTAAGCCGCAGTTATAGCGAACTGTCCGCCTGCCGCACCTGCGCCAGCTCCCAATAAACAAAGTATTTGGAAAATCGTCATAGGGTGGAAATCTAATATTAGAAATGGCAGGGTGAACAAGCAGGAAAATCCCGAGAAGTATGCAACTATCACCGCACCATTTACTCCATGCTGTCCTAAGTATCTTACGCAAGCGTAAGCAAGTCCCGCTCCCATTCCTCCTAGAAAACCAACAAGGGCAGGGAAGAAGTCCACATTCTGAAAACTCGGCTTGATGATAAACAAGCTTCCTATAAATGCACAAATTACAGTGAAGCCCTGAAAGAAAGTCAGCCGCTCTTTAAGGAAAATAAAAGAGAAAATGATAACGAAAAACGGTGACATTTTGTTTAGCATGGAAGCATCAGACAGCACAAGATGATCTATGGCATAAAAGTTTCCAAGCATTCCTAGCGTGCCAGCAAGCGCCCTCACAAAAATGACCGCATTGTTCTTTTTGCCCTCAATGTGAAAGCGTATGTGATTTTTCTTTAGCACGCCGATAGCAAAAAACAACGCCACAAAGTTTCTGAAAAAGGTCTTTTGAACCGTCGGTAAGTCTCCCGAAAGCCGCACAAATGCGAACATGAACGCAAACGAAAAAGCCGACAGAATAATGTAAATAATAGCCTTGTATTTACTTTTCATCTCTGTCACCTCCGTTCATGTAAATGTGTTCACGCCTCAGCTCTTTTATAAGCTCGCCAACGTTCCAGCTTTGATTGTGTGCCGTGACCATTGCTTTTAACTTCACCGTAGCTTCTTTTTCCCTGAGCTTTTTCAGTATAGGGTCAAGGCTCCTGCCGTTAATGCCCGAAAAAATAAGGCATTCGTCCGTGATGTCCTCGCCCTCTTTTTCAGACCTGACAAAGCCCTTGAAACCGCAAAGATATCCCACCTGCTGTCCCATTATCTCATTGTCAAAGAAAACAGCCTCCGCATTTTCGCTTTTAGCAATATCTTCAATGATATCACGCTTTTGCGAACTGATATTTATGCCGATTATCTTTTTCGGTATAGCATTTCGTATTCTTGACTTCATAAAATTACTCCTCAAATCGTACTATCTATATTATACCCCGATCTCATATTTTCTTCAAGAGCAAATATACAGAATTTTTACCCTCATTTGCCCCGATTTTATGTGTGAACGCAAAAAAATCGCCCCGATCTCTCGGAGCGATAGTTTTATTTAGTCATTAGAGTTCAATGATGACCTTGCCGCTGAAGTTAGGAGCAATTTCAACAGCCTTGTCTGTGTTAGCCACAGCGATCTTGAAGCTTGCCTTTGTGTCAGTGTATTCGCACTCGATCTTGTTGCCGTGTCTTGTAGCTGTCAGCTCGAATACCTTGTTTGCCTCAGTGTCATAAATAGGGCAAACTGCACTCTTGCCGTCTTCAAGCTCATAGATAGTGAATGTTGTGCCCTCAAGATAATCATACTCTATCTGTCTTTCAAAGTTGCCGTATGCAATAATGCTGTTTGGCTTAGCAAGAGCAGGGATCTCAAAGTATGAGCATTTGTGCTTGTACCACTTGCCGCCCTCAAGAACTTTGCCGGTGATAATATCTGTCCACTTGCCCTCTGGAACATAGTATTCAGCGATACCCTCGTCATTAAGGATAGGAGCAACAAGAATGTTGTCGCCGAACATATACTGTCTGTCAAGTGTCAGGCAAGTTGGGTCGTCAGCAAAGTCGATGACCATTGCTCTCATTACAGGTACGCCGACCTCGTGTGTCTTGATTGCCTGAGCCCACAGATAAGGCATGAGCTTGCCCTTGAGCTTTGTGAAGAAGCGCAAAACGTCGCAGGATTCCTCATCGAAAAGCCATGGCACTCTGTATGACTGGTTACCATGTAGTCTTGAATGTGATGAGAACATACCGAACGCAGCCCATCTCTTGTAAATGTCAGGTGTAGCAGTAGCTTCAAAGCCTGCCATGTCATGTGAAGTGTAGCCGAAGCCTGAGATACAAAGTGACAGACAGCCTCTTACAACCTCAGCCATTGAGTTGTAGTTGCCTGAGCAATCTCCGCCCCAGTGAACAGGGAACTTCTGACCGCCTGCTGTAGCAGAACGAGCAAACAAGCAAGCCTTGTTCTCTCCAAAATATTCTTTCAGTACATTGAATACGCACTCATTATAAAGATATGTGTAGAAGTTGTGCATCTTGATAGGGTCAGAGCCGTCATAGTAAACAACATCTCTTGTAGGTATTCTCTCACCAAAGTCTGTCTTGAATGTGTCAACGCCCATTTCGCAGAGCTTTCTCAGATATCCTGCATACCACTTGCAAGCCTCAGGATTAGTGAAGTCAACAATAGCCATACCAGGCTGCCACTCATCGCACTGGAATACAGAGCCGTCAGTTTTCTTGATGAAGTAGCCATTCTTCATACCCTCGTCAAAGAGCTTTGAACGCTGACCAACATATGGGTTGATCCATACGCAAGTTTTCAGACCCTTGTTTTCGTGCAATCTCTTGAGCATTGCAGGTGGGTCAGGGAACTGTGACTTGTCCCACTCAAAGTTACACCACTCAAAGCCCTTCATCCAGAAGCAGTCAAAGTGGAATACCTGAAGAGGAATATCTCTCTCAGCCATGCCATCGATAAATGATGTGATAGTTTCCTCATCATATGTTGTTGTAAATGAAGTTGTGAGCCACAGACCAAATGAGAATGCAGGTGGCAGTGAAGGCTTGCCTGTAAGGTCAGTGTAGCCCTTGAGTACGTCAGTGAGGTTAGCACCGCCGAATACATAGTATTCAAGGCTCTCACCTGGAACTGTCATGGATACCTTAGAAACAGTGTCAGAGCAAACCTCATATGAAACCTTGTCAGTGCTGTTTACAAATACGCCGTAGCCCTTTGAAGAAAGATAGAATGGGATAGACTTGTAAGATTGATCGGAACAAGTGCCTCCGTCAGCGTTCCATATCTCAACGTTCTGACCGTTCTTTGTGAATGTTGTGAATTTCTCACCGAAGCCGTAGAAATATTCGCCAACAGAAGTGTCAAACTGCTCTCTGATGTATGTTCTTGTAGGATCGGCAGGGTAGCTCCAGAATGTGTCGTCGAGCTGTGTCTGAAGCCTTGCCTGCTGCTTGTAAGCACTCTCAAAAATAACGCCTGTCGATCTCCAGCCACCACTTGTGAGTTTTTTATCCTTATAATAGTATGTGAAGCTCCAGTTTTCCTTAGAAACAACGAGCTTTGTGTCGCCTGTAACAAGTACGGCTTCCTTGTCTGTAACAGTTACCTGTGGCTTGAAGCCCTTGTCCTCGAGAACAAAGTGCGGACCATTGTCAACATGACCCTTGTGGTGTGTGATGCTTACCTTTACGCAATTCTCCTGAGTTGAAGTGTAAGCGATCTCAAGGTTTGCACTTCCGAGCATCATAGCTCTGTTGTATACAACGAAAGGTGTTGCCACAACGAGGAATCCGTTTTCGATCTCTTCGATCTCGAAAGCCTGATTTGCATAGTTTACTTCGTAGCCTCTCTGGTTGAGCCAGAAACCGTCAGCAAATTTCATGTAATAAACCCTCCTGTAAATTTAAAATAGTTTTCAGTATATAAAAAAATGAAAATTTTATCGGGAAGTCCGTTCCTCCCCCTTTATGTATATTTTATAGCATATTTGCCTAAATTGCAATAGTAAAAAAGTGATATGTGCAAGTATTTTAATGGATTGAGCATATTTTAGTGTAAACATTTCATGAATTGATATTTACATTATATAAATTTATTAAGATATATGTAAACCTTTACACAATACCCCAAAAAAGCGGACGGCATAAAAGTCGTCCGCAGAAATATCATATTCTTTATCAACTTTGCAAACGGGACGTCAAGGGCGCCATCCCCTACATATTGCCCCGACTACTCAATGCTAAGAAACTCATCAGGTATGTAAGACAAGCATTGCTTCACGCTCTCACGAGTGAAGCCCTCTACATAATTCTTGGCAAACAGCTCGTCAGTGTATTCCGCATAAGGATAAACAGTGCAGTTGTACCAATCGCCATAGTATGAATCACCCTCAAAGTGCGATATTATCGGTATCGCCTTAACGTTCTCAAATGTCACCTCATTGGTGTCAGGGTCTTTAACAACATTGAGCTTGCCGATAAGTCCCACAAGCGACTTTGTGTCATACATAGTCGAAATAAAGTTGCCCAAACCGTAGTAAACGAATGCCTGTCCGCCCTCAGGCTTGTCAAGATATCCGCAAGTGCTGATAGTGTGCGCCTGCGTGCCTATTATCAGGTCAGCACCCCACTCCACAAGCTTAGGCGTTATCTCCGTCTGCTGTTCGTTAAGCTCGTTCTGTATCTCTGTGCCGTAATGACATGAAACCACAACAACGTCCGCCATTTTGTCAGCCTCTTCTATCTGAGCCTTTATCTTGTCCTCTTCATCAAGATATATCACCTGGGCACCGTCACCGCTGAGATAATTGCCGTTGGTGTGCTCCATGTATCCCAGGAAAGCAAATTTTATGCCGTTGACTTCCATGGTCTTGATAGTGTCAGCGTCCTCCTGCGAACGGTAAGCGCCGTAGTGTACAACGTCCTTAGTGTCCCAGTAATCAAGAGAGCTTATAAGCCCCGATTCCCCCTGATCGAGAACGTGATTGTTTGACATAGAAACCACATTGAACCCCATGTCAACTATTTTGTCGCCCACAGCCGTTGGTGATGCGAACATAGGATAGCTTTGTGGCTCAACGCTGTCTGTAACAAGCGTTTCCTGATTGATTATAGCCACATCAGTGCCTTCTATGTACTTTGTAACGTGTTCATAAGCCTGCGTGAAATCATATTTTTCACCACCGCCAAGCTTTAGCGCCTCATTATAAATATTGTCGTGTATAAGGTTGTCGCCCACGCAAACCAGCGAGCAGGTGTAGCTTGGCTCTTCCTTTTCTTCTTCATTCACCTTGACATCGTTTTTACTGGAGCTGTCATCAGTTTTTTTGACTTCCGCTTTGCTCTCGGTTTCGGTCACTGTCAAAGCGTTTCCGTCAAGCTTGCTAGCGTCAAGCCTGCCGCATGATACCGCACTCAGCGACAACAACGCCGAAAGAGCCACTACTGTGATCTTATTGCATAAAAGTCTGTACTTCATATAAATTCCTCTCATAACATCTTAAAAAAATACAAATTTACTTATAGTTTAATTTTAACACATTTTTAAATAATAATCAAGCCAAAATTTCAAAATGTCGAATGCTTTATGTTGACCTATGTATTATAATGTATTATAATAAAAATATAACAATTTGTACAAATATTTGTTTATGTGTACAAAAATTTTCCCCGCAAGTATTAAATTGTATGGTATAATAAAAAAACATAGATAAACTTGTATATCTAAAAGGAGGAATGACCATGGAATATTATGCACACACCCGTGAGGACGGTGAAAGGCAAACTGTAAAAGCCCACCTCACAGGAGTAAGTGAAAAAGCAGAAAAATTTTCAGTAGATCTTTTGAAACCCATTGCGAAAAAAGCGAGCCTGTATCACGATATAGGTAAGTATGCTCTTAACTTTCAGAAACGGCTTGATGATGACAAAGTAAAATTCAGCCATGCTGCCTGCGGAGCGATAGAGTATAAAGATCTTGCAGATAAAAACGATTGTTTCGCACCCCTTATGGAGTATTGCATCGCAGGACACCACACAGGACTTATGGACGGCGGCACAGTCGCAGACAACTCTGACAGCCCGACTCTTAGCGGCACTTTAAAAAGAGAAAATGAATACACAGGCGATAATGACTACAGTGCATACACCACTGAAATAGAATTTGCCACCCTAACTCAGGAAGAAATAACACCGCCATTAAATGAACTGCTTTCTACAAAAGACCCCACCGAGCGTATCGAGCGTTACGCCTTTTTCACCAAGTACGTGTTCTCTTGCCTGACAGACGCAGATTTTCTCGATACTGAAATATTTTGCAATAAAAATGTTGAACGTGGCATGAGCGGCGATTTTAAAATGGCGCTTGATAAACTGAACAGAGAATTAAGTGATATGCCGTCAGATAACCCGTTAAGGCAAGCAAGAAGCCGTATTCAGCAACAAGCTTTTGATAATTCGGTCAATAAAAGTCATATTTCAATTCTTGATATGCCAACAGGTAGCGGAAAAACCTTATGTAGTTTGAAACTAGCCTTAGAAAGCGGAAAGAAGAGAATCATATATGTCATACCTTACACAAGTATAATAGAACAGACCGCTAATAAGTTTGAAAAAATGTTCGGCGACGTTCTCCCTGTCTTACAGCATCATTCAAACTATTCCTATGACGGCAACACAGAGGAAGAAAAGAAAACCGCAGAGAAGCTCAAAAGGACCTGCGAAAATTGGGATGCACCACTTATAATCACCACAAGCGTGCAATTTTTCCAATCCATGTACCATTATAAAGGCTCGGCACTGCGAAAGCTCCACAATCTCCGTGACAGCGTGATAGTTTTTGATGAAATACACCTTATTCCAACAGAACTTCTTCGCCCCTGCCTTAAAGCTGTGGGCTATATAACAAAGTATCTTAACAGCGAAGCCCTTTTTCTCTCCGCCACAATGCCCGATTATTCTAAGCTTTTTGATAAGTTCCTGCCTGATGTGAACTATAATAAGCTTGTTACCGACCGAACCAATTTTAAGTATTTCAAGAAATGCGAATATAAAGACATGGGCAGAACCACTCTTGAAACCATTGCAGAAAATGCCTCTCGGTGTAAAAATGCCCTGATCGTTGTGAATACCAAGAAAACAGCGGCAGAGCTTTATAGCCTTGTTCAAGGTGAAAAATATCACCTTTCCGCCAATATGACCCCAGCCCACAGAAGCCGTGTCATAGAAGTAGTAAGAAATAAGCTTGAAAATGGCGAGCATATCACAGTAGTTTCAACTTCACTTGTAGAGGCAGGCGTTGACCTTGACTTTAACACAGTTTTCCGCCAGCTTTCAGGTTTAGACAGTATTTTGCAGGCAGGGGGCAGATGTAATCGTGAGGGTAAAGATGACAAGTGCTATGTGTACGTTTTTGACATTGACGAAACATACCGCAAGGGAAGCGACCTTGCCATGCGAATTAACAAGACTAAAGGTTTACTGGAAAAGTACCAAGACATAACTTCCTATGATTGTATTAAAGAATACTACGACGGAATTTTCGACTTCAACCAAAGTCGTATAGCTGAAAACTCTATTGCGAAATATAATGAACAAAGCAACTCATTCGACCGCCAAGGCTTGATGTCACCATATAGCATACCATTCCGAAGCTACGCAATGCAGTTTGAATACATCTCCGCCGACACTATCTCTATCGTTATCGACGATCCTAACGACCAGACTTGCCATGAACTTGTTGAAACCTTGCGTAATGGTGATATGTCAGTAAGAAGAGCATTGCAGAAATATTCAGTGTCCGTCTATATGAACGTTTTCAAAGATCTCTATTCACAGGGTGTGCTTAACGATCACGGCACAGGTATATTCATTCTTGAAAATCAGAGCTATTATAATAATGAAACAGGTCTGACCACCGAAGCCGCAATGCAGGATTATTTTATCTAAAACAAATGGCAGGCTGCCACCAAGACAGTCTGCCACTTGCTACATTCCATATCGTACCGAATACGAATATTTTTCAACTCACATATGCGTAAAGCATAGACAAATATATTATACAAACATTATTTTAAAAAGTCAACTTTTTTATACCACAAACCACTGAACAAAGAATTGTGAAATATGCCGAAAATCCGACACTTTTTTTATACATGAAAACTATTGACATTTTATTCATAATGGTGTATCATATATGTAGAGCAAAAGCAATGTACCTAATAATAATATAAGCTAATAAAAGGAGTGATGTAAAAATGAGCTATGGTTTTAAGATCATCGTGACAGGTGACTATGCTTGCTTTTCGAGACCTGAAATGAAAGTTGAGCGGGTAAGCTACGACGTACCTACCCCAAGCGCACTGGAGGGACTTATCAAATCGGTGTATTGGAAGCCTGCCGTGCGCTACCAAATAAACAAAATAGTGGTGTTCAACCCTATCGAGTTTACCAATATCCGACGAAACGAGGTCAAAGATAAGCTGTTGTTATCATCAGTGAAACAGCAAATGAAAGGCGGAGGCTCGGCGGAGATGTACACCTCGGAGATACGAAGTCAGCGAGCGGCAATGGTGCTGAAAAATGTGAAATACGGTATCGAGTTCACGTTTGAGCGCACCTATCTTAAATCAGACCACCCAGACGAATCTGATGAGAAGCATTATAACATAATGCTCAGACGTCTCAGAAACGGCCAGCATTTCAGACAGCCATGCCTTGGCTGTCGTGAATTTGCAATAAAGAGTATTGAACTTGTTGACGACTTTGACCTTACGCAGATAGCACCGCAAAATATGGGTGATAAAGACCTTGGCTTTATGCTTTACGGCATGAAGTTTGAGGACGGAGGCAAGCCTGTCAATAATGATTGGAATGACCCTAAGTTTTCTGACAAGGCCGACGCAGTTTTCTACCGTCCGCATATGATAGACGGTGTTATCGATGTTGCAAAATACAGGGAGGAGATTAAATGCTGATAAAAGCCTTGTGCGATTACAGTGCTTTGCAGGAGAATAAAACTCCTGCAGGCTATTGTAAGCAAGCCATACACTTTGAAATTCTTCTTACCCCCGAGGGCAAGATAGCCGCAATAAACGATTTGAGAGTACCCCGAATTATCCCTCTGAAAAATAAAAAGACAAAAACAGTCTATGATCCAGTAATGGAACAGCTTCCCGTAAGAACGCAGAAACCGGGCATAGACAAAAACACGATCGAACACAGACCACTCTACATATTCGGTCTGAACTATGATAAAGGAACTTTGACCCCTACAGACGCTACCAACAAAGCGGCAAAATCACACAAATGCTTTTGCGAATGGAATGAGAAGTTCTTTGAGAATATCGACTCACCTATCTGCAAAGCCTATCTTAATTTTATCCGTACATGGGAACCTGAGCAGGAAACCCAAAACCCACACCTTCTTGCCCTAGGCAAGGAGTATTCAAGCTCCTACTATGAGTTTGGACTTGACGGATCACCTGAAACTAAGCTTCACAATGACAGCAAATTCAAAGCCGCCTATGAGGATTATCTCGCCCAGCTTAACGCCGACATCGACAGTGACGATACCGAACTATCCACCTGTTCCATTCTTGGTGAGAAGCTCCCGCAAGCCCGTATCCATGATAAAATAAAGGGTATCAAAGGTGGAATGTCCTCAGGCTGTGTCCTCGTTGGCATGAAAGAATCTGCCTTTGAGTCCTATGGCAAGAAGCAGTCCTACAACAGCAATGTTTCTGAGAAAGCTATGAAAATGTATACCTCTGCACTTAATTCTCTGCTTGCTGACAGAAGCCATTACAAGACTTTTGACGATATGACAATAGTCTATTTCGCAATGAAGAAGAACGATGCAGAAGAATGCAATATGTTTGCCGGTATGTTCAGCGGATTTGAGGACGAATTAAATAAAACCGTTGTGGCCGAAGCCGACCGAAACATAAACACTGTCATGACTCAGCTTAAACAGGGCAGGACAGCCGATATGCCTTATGACCCTAACGTAGAATTTTACGTTGCAGGCTTTACCCCAAACAGTTCAAGAATATCCCAGAAGTTCATCTTCCACGATAAGTTCGGCAGGATATTTGACAATGTACTCAAACATCAGCAGGATATCGCATTCACTGAGGGTCAGCATCAAGTAAGCATTGAACGTATCAAGCGTGAGCTTATCTCACCAAAATCGTCTAAAGAAAAAGTTCCGTCGCCTCTCACCGCCGCACTTTTTGAAGCAATACTCAAAGGTACAAGATACCCTGACGAACTGCTTTCCACAGTAATAACAAGGGTCAAGACCGACAGCGACGAGGAAAAAAACCATTTTATAAAACTCAATGATACAAGGGCAGGCTTGATAAAAGGCTGCATAAACCGTAAACAAAATAAGGAGGAGATCAAAATGTCATTAGACCTTGAAAACAAAAATCAGGCTTATCTCTGCGGAAGACTTTTCGCAGTGCTTGAAAAGATCCAGCAGGACGCTTCAGGCGGAGGACTTAACAGAACAATTAAGGACTCATACTTTGCTTCTGCGTGCTCAAAGCCGTCAACAGTTTTTCCAAAGCTGTATAAGCTTTCACAAAACCATATCAAGAAGCTTTCAAGCCCAATATTCTATAACAAACTCTGCGGAGAGATACTTGACGGACTTGACGGCAAATTCCCGTCTACACTCTCCCTGGACGATCAGGGCAGATTTATTGTAGGCTATGCACAGCAGAATAAAGCGCTTTACACCAAAAAATCAGAAGAATAAAGAAAGGACGAAATATTATGGAAAATGTGATCAAGAACAGATATGAATTTGTAATGCTTTTTGACGTTGAGAACGGCAACCCAAACGGCGACCCTGACGCAGGCAATATGCCTAGAACAGACCCCGAAACAAGCCTCGGTATCGTTACAGACGTGTGCCTTAAAAGAAAGATAAGAAACTTTGTGGAGCTTACCAAAGAGGGCGAAGCAGGCTACAATATCCTTATCAAGGCAGACAAAGCCCTTAATACAAAGTTCACCGAAGCTTATAATACCCTTGGACTTGTCACAAAGCAGAAAGGCAAGAATCCTGATGACGTTAAGCAGGCTCGTGACTATATTTGTCAGAACTACTTTGACGTAAGAACGTTCGGTGCAGTAATGAGTACAGGTGACGATCCATGCGGCATTGTAAGAGGTCCTGTACAGCTCAATTTTGCAAGAAGTATCGATCCTGTTTTTGCTCAGGATATCACAATCACAAGACAGGCAAGAACAACAGAAGACAGACAGCAGAGCGGTGAGACCGAAATGGGCAAAAAGAGCATAATCCCATACGCTCTCTATCGTGGCGAGGGCTATGTTTCCGCAATGCTCGCTCAGAAGATAACAGGCTTTAGCGAGGACGACCTTGAGCTTCTTTGGACATCTATTATCAATATGTTCGAGCATGACAGAAGCGCCGCAAGAGGAAAGCTCTGTATGCGTAAGCTTATCGTGTTCAAGCATGACTCCGCCCTGGGCAATGCCCCTGCACATATCCTCTTTGACAAGGTGTCAGTTAAGCTCAAAGACGGCGTGACAACTCCAAGACATTACTCAGACTATGATATCACCATAGATAAGGATATGCCTGATGGCGTTACCCTTATTGAAAAGCTCTGATGAGCGAAGATGTAACTATCAATATCCGTGACATACAGCATTATATGTATTGTCCACGCAGGTTTGCTCTTTTAGAAGTTAATGACGACTGGGCTGAAAACGCCTTTGTCGTCAAAGCAAACCTCCTCCATGAGAACGTCCACAGTGGTGAGCGCAACTTTGAAAATAAGCATAAGATCGTCCAAAGTGACGTGTCAGTGTATAATGATGACCCTAAGTACAATATTTTCGGAGTTGTAGATTGTATCGAGTTCGTCCGTGACAAATGCGGCGAATATATAGATACCCTGGACGGCACATTCCGTGTGGAAATTGTGGAGTATAAACCCACCAGACCCAAAGCAGGGGAGTTCAATCAGACCGACGCTATACAAGTCTATGCGCAGAAGCTTTGCGTGGATAACGTATTTCATTGCAATAGCCGATGTTTTCTGTACTATGCAGATGTGCGCAGACGATCAGAATTGCCCTTTGATACTCAGGGCGCAGAGTATGATAAAATGCTTTGCGACTATCTTGGAAAAATGCGTGAGATACTTGCAGCGGATATTATTCCAAAGCGTGTAAAAGGTCAGAAATGTTCAGGCTGTTCACTGTCGGATATGTGCTTTCCAAAAGTGAAGAAATATAGCGTGAAAAATACGATTTTCTCCATGAACGGAGGCGAAAACAATGCGTAAACTGCTCAATTCACTTTATATTCTCGAAGAAACTGCCTACCTCACACTTGACGGCGAAAACATAGTGTGCAGGGCAGAGGACAGCGAGAAGTTCCGTGTGCCTTTTACTAATATCGAGGATATCTATATTTTTAGCTATTCGGGCTGTTCACCTGCACTTATGGGCAAGTGTGCAGAGTATGGCATAGCCTTAAATTTTATTTCTCCTCAAGGTAAATTTCTCGCAAGAGTTCAGGGCAAAACAAAGGGCAACGTCTATCTGCGAAAAGAGCAGTTTGAGCTTTTTTCTATTCCTCAGCTCGACCTTATCAGGAATACTGTCGCCGCAAAGCTTTCAAATACACGTTATCTTATCAGACGTTCGCTCCACGATAACCCGGATATAAACAGTGACGGAGCGCTTACAGATTGTATAAAATATCTTGAAAACGGCATAAAGACCGTCTATGAAACTTCCGATAAAGATATCATCATGGGTATAGAGGGAAGCTGTGCAAAGGCATATTTTGATATATTTGACCGACTGATACTCCACCAAAAAGAAGATTTTTACCTTGCCAACCGCACCAAACGCCCACCCCTCGACAGAGTAAACGCCATGCTCTCGTTTCTGTATACTATCGCAATTTCATCATATACATCAGCCCTTGAAAGCGTAGGACTTGATAGCTGCCTCGGCTTTTACCACGCCCTGCGTTCAGGCAGAAGCAGCCTGTCCTGCGACCTTGTAGAGGAATTTCGTTGCGTGGTGGAGCGACTTGTGCTTACCATGATAAACTTGAAAATGATAAAGCCCGAGGACTTTGAAACTCAGGTCAGTGGCGCAGTATACCTCTCCAAAGAGGGCAAGAAAAAAGTCCTCACCGCATGGCAGGAGCGTAAGCGCACAAGCATAGTCCACCCATATCTGGGCGAAAAGATACAGCAAGGGCTACTCCCATATGTGCAAAGCTCGCTTCTCGCAAAATATATCCGTGGCGAGCTAGATGAGTACCCGAACTATTTGCTGAAATAGAGGTGATATAAATGATGACCTTAGTAAGCTATGATGTATCAACAACAGATAATAAGGGTAAAACAAGGCTGAGAAAAGTGTCGAAAGAGTGTCAAAATTATGGTCAGCGAGTGCAGAACAGCGTGTTTGAAATAGACGTAGACTATGGCACTTTTCTGAAAGTGAAAGATAAACTTCTGAAAATAATAGACCCAAAGCATGATAGTCTGCGAATATATTACTTAGGCAACAATTGGAAGCATAGAGTAGAACACTACGGCACCAAAGAGACCTATGACCCCGAAGGCGTCCTAATATTTTGACCAGCGTACCCCAAGTGATCCACAAATCCCTAGTAAGTTCGCATGAAAATGCCATGCTATATGTGAATGAATAGTGAACAAAATCAAACCGATACCCATTAAATAAAAAAATAAGTCCGCATCACGTTGAGCAAGCACCAGATATACACAACATCAAGGGTCACGCTCCACGTGAGCGTGTGAGTTGAAATTAGTGTAGTAAAGTGGTAAAGCGGTGAAGCGAGTGTCACGCTCCACGTGAGCGTGTGAGTTGAAATCAATTCTCCCAAACAGATAGCGGGCTTCGGCTCAAAGTCACGCTCCACGTGAGCGTGTGAGTTGAAATTTGATACTGCAGGCTTAAAGCGTGGAGATAATAAGTCACGCTCCACGTGAGCGTGTGAGTTGAAATCCGTCATTGTTTGTGTGGGGTATTTATCCGTATCGTCACGCTCCACGTGAGCGTGTGAGTTGAAATATACCATTAAAAGGGTTATTTTGCCAGCCTGTAGTCACGCTCCACGTGAGCGTGTGAGTTGAAATTTTCTGTTTCAGTACATTTGAACGATATTTCAGGAGTCACGCTCCACGTGAGCGTGTGAGTTGAAATAGCAAACGCAACATTGTCAGCCGTTCCGCTACCCGTCACGCTCCACGTGAGCGTGTGAGTTGAAATACGTTTCATATTATAGTTTGCGTTCACGCCTATGGTCACGCTCCACGTGAGCGTGTGAGTTGAAATTATTATGTTAAAGTGCCAAAGCAATAAAGCAGACGTCACGCTCCACGTGAGCGTGTGAGTTGAAATACCTTTACCTCTTCGCCGTCATTGAAACAGTCGCGTCACGCTCCACGTGAGCGTGTGAGTTGAAATCGGCTTAAACTGGCGAACTTCTGCCGCGTTAGGCGTCACGCTCCACGTGAGCGTGTGAGTTGAAATTTCCATGAGTGTGGCGGTGACATTCAAGCGGTTCAGTCACGCTCCACGTGAGCGTGTGAGTTGAAATCGCCGAATAGGCTTGCAATGATTGTAGCATTGCGTCACGCTCCACGTGAGCGTGTGAGTTGAAATGCTAAGGATAAAGAATAACCCCCGCAGGGGGTTGTCACGCTCCACGTGAGCGTGTGAGTTGAAATGTGCAGAAGTCGCCAAATATGCCGTTAAGCCTGGTGTCACGCTCCACGTGAGCGTGTGAGTTGAAATTTCGGTATCGTCAAGATGTAGGCGCTTGTGTGCGTCACGCTCCACGTGAGCGTGTGAGTTGAAATGACCATAGGCGGTTGATAGGTTTCGGCGGGTGCGTCACGCTCCACGTGAGCGTGTGAGTTGAAATATCCGCCGTGTACATATCTTAGCAACGCAGGAGCGTCACGCTCCACGTGAGCGTGTGAGTTGAAATGCCTGTGATTATAGTATACCATGTTATCTAGCAGTCACGCTCCACGTGAGCGTGTGAGTTGAAATGACTTTTGTCGGTCGCCTATATCCGAATAGGTGCGTCACGCTCCACGTGAGCGTGTGAGTTGAAATGCTCATGTTATCAGTTCCTTTCAAATTTTATTTTGTCACGCTCCACGTGAGCGTGTGAGTTGAAATTTACACCTAGCTGCATATCTGTAATTTGCGCCGTGTCACGCTCCACGTGAGCGTGTGAGTTGAAATTGAACGTTCCATTGCCGTTGTTGATTTTCAACCCGTCACGCTCCACGTGAGCGTGTGAGTTGAAATCTCTTGGCAAGAAGCCGTCTATGCGTGTGCTGTGGTCACGCTCCACGTGAGCGTGTGAGTTGAAATTTGTTACCTTCGCCTGTGGCAATGGCGACGTGAGTCACGCTCCACGTGAGCGTGTGAGTTGAAATGACTAGCGCAGGCAGATTTTCTGTTAATGAATCGTCACGCTCCACGTGAGCGTGTGAGTTGAAATTTACACCTAGCTGCATATCTGTA
>ERZ773175.856-NODE-856-length-18660-cov-4.131309_pt1 | contig 18660 bp, 10 predicted proteins | sample MGYA00581004_ERZ773175 | MGnify/ENA primary metagenome ERZ773175 (study PRJEB29015, sample SAMEA2737834) | human gut metagenome | biome: human gut; feature: human-associated habitat; material: faeces | place: China | collected 2012 ...
CTCCCTCCTTTTGCTTTAGATTATATACAGAAAATTCCGAAAACACAATAGCAAAATTGTCTTAACCCCTTGCAATTACTAGGTTATATATAAATATATAATATATATTTATATATAATTTTCTTAAAAAAATTTTTAATTATAGTCCGCTCCAATAATTTTATCTTATTGGATCGTGCTGACAAGTCCGCACGAGCCAAACGAAAAATTACCTCCGCTATGCAAAAAAGACATAGTAAAAATTAATTACTATGCCCTTCTATTTTTTATTTAGGCTCTGTTAGCTTACTTCGTGATAATTAGGATAAAAAAACAACTATACCTTAGAAATTTCAAGTTCTAAGGTATAGTTGTTTAATTTGTTATAAGTAGTTCGTATTATATTAATATTGTGCTTTAACTTCCTTTATAAACTTCGTTCTCTTTACATGATATAAAATTAAGTCAATAATCAAATATGTAACCATCATTATTATTATCATTTTCAAATCTTTTATTTCAAATAAAAAATATACTACCTCTAATATCAATAATCTCATTGCAGTCTTAATTCGTTGAATACCTTCAAATCTACAATATGTAGCTTTATCTATATTTACGTTATATTTTTTATTAAATTTATCTACATAACTGTCTACTCCAAACATATAGTTTTTTTCTAATATACCTATACTTGCTGATAAAAGACCAATAGCTACAAACAATATACCTATATTTTGCTCCATGTAATTCTCCCCCTAAAATAATAGTTCTTCGCACTTTATAACAATTACGAACTTAATTATATTATATATTATTAATCACTAAGTTAGCTATCAGAATCTATTTTCAATCCATTTTAATTATATATTGACAGTTTCACAGGCTTATGTAATAGACTTTATATTAACTTCGCAAAATGCGTATAATATTGCAATCATCTAAAATCTAAAATAAATCAAATATATTAAAAACTCCCACATCGAAATTTAAATCAACATGGGAGTTTTTATCTATTTTACAAGTTTTTCTCTCTCTTCTATACTATGATATTCTGTAACCTTATGACCAATTCTTCCGATAAAGTTAGACATTGCTCTGATTTCATTTATAGCTTTATCTTTTTCTATTCCTTCTGTTACTAATTCTCTACGACCAACATTACTGTATTTGTAAGTTACATATTTATCTCCAACTTTCCAAACTTCTCTTCTCTCACTACCTACTCCAGTTTTATAGTCTATTTGTGTACCATATACTAATTCTTTTTCGCCAAGTGCTTTAAATTGTAGTTCTATTGCAAATTCATCTTCGATATCTTTTTGTTTATTTAAAATTGGAAGTTTATTATATATTTCAATAGCATCATAAAATCCTATTTCATCTCTTTCAGTTTTATCAAATACTATAAGTGGCATTTGTTCAACATCATTAAGTTCGTTAAATTGGATTTTACACATAGCATCTGTATCTGCATATAATCCTGATGCATGCATAGATTTTATAAAGTTTAATATTTCTTCAAGACCATCTAGTCTCTCGAATGTTATAAGTTTTGCATCATGTGTCATTACCTTTTCTACGCTTTTGAAGAATTTAAGTACACTATTTGCAACAACTATTGAATTTTCAACCTCATCTATGCTCCAAAAGCTTTTTAATTTAGGTAAATTAGTAATTTCAAGCATTGATCTATTAGATAAAACTAAATCAAATTTTTCTTCTTTAAAGAATTTGTCCACTTTTTTTGCATCAACTGCTTCAAACTTCACATTTTTCACACCTAACTTTTGAGCAATTTCCTCTGCACATTTAATTCCTTTTTTACACTTATCCACACCAATTATTTCTGAATTTGGATAAAGATTTGCAATAAAACAAGTAGTTATACCATTGTCACATCCTAAATCAAGTATTTTCTTTCCATCTAAGTTTTTATCATATGAATTTTTAAAATCTATAAACCATGCAAAAAATTGTCTATATAAATCATAGTAATATCCGGCAAAATCCATAGTCGTTTCTAAATCTTTATTTTTTACTGTGTATATTTTTCCGTTTCCTTTATCTTTTCTAAGAGCTACTGCCAAATCCAAATCTTGTGTTAAATTCACCTTATGCTTTTCATCTATTTTCTTGAAAAATTCATCTCTATCATTTTCCTCTAGTATTCCTAATTTTTCAAAAAACTCCCCTATCACATTGTTGTTTAATTGTTCCATAATGCTAAATTTCTCCTTTAATATTCCCTTTTCCCATTTTATCTCTTATCAATAACTACTCTATACAACCCCATAAAAATTATTTTTAGTATATCGTAATTATGCCTATTTATATTATAACGTTTTTTATATTCATTTGCATTTTATTCCAACATATAGTTTTTTAATATAAAAAGACCAGGTATTGCTACCTAGCCTTTCGTTTTATAATTCATTATTAAAGAATATTTTTACTTCACTGTCTTTGAAGTCAATTCTATAATAGTCGTAATCGTCATCTTCATCATAATACTCAGTAAACATGTCGAATGCTTCTGTATCATGTACCAATCTTTCAATAGAGTCTACTTTAAATTTTTCCATATTAACATTTGTGTTGAAATATATACCAGTTATCCCCTTGTTTGTGTCCATCTTTAGCGAACTCGCATCATTTAAATATATGTCAAATGCGTTAGTTGTAATATATATACATTCTAGATCCTTTTGAGTTATTCTTTCTAACTCTGCTAAAATTTCTTCTGGTTTTATTATTTCCATCATGTTATACCCCTCCCATTTTGGTCTTTAATTGTAGTATACCACAATATTCCAGTTCAGAAACATTATTTACAAGTTTATATTATTTTTCAGATTCAGATAAATTTTTTAGGAGTAAATCAAAAAAGACATGTTCCTAAGAACATGCCTTTTTTGATATATAATAATAATTATCATAAATTATTGAGCTTGCTTTAATTCTACATCACTAGCCATATATCTCTTAGCTACTATGCAAGAACCTACCCATGAGAATAAAGTTACTGCTGTTAATACTAATAATAACATCCAAGCTAATGTATATGAGCCATTTAAGTCATACATTGATGCTACTAATAATGATCCTAGTGAAAGACCAACTTGAGTAGCACTGTTTACCATTCCATATGCTTCTGGATATTTTTCCATTCCAAATACTTCAGAAGTTACTAGTGGTGGTATAACTGTTCCTATTGCATTACCAAATCCGAATACAACTGCCATTATGTAAAGCATATTTGTATTTTGACCAAGTAGCATGAATACAAATGCTAAACCAAACATTATACATCCATATGTAGCACTTACTACAACACCAAATTTATCATTTATCCATCCTATGAATATTTTACCGAATATACCAACTAATGAATATAGTGATATTATTGCAGCTTGTACTGATGCACCGTGTAATTCTTCTAATGCTGGTGGGAATTGTCCTAATGCTCCTGAGTTTATTATACCATTAGCAAGCATACCAACTATCATTAATAAGAAGAATAACTTAGTTTTTGATTCTTTTACTGATATAAGAACACCTTGTTTTTTAGTGCCTTGTTTAGCATTGTTAGCTGCTTGTTTTTCAGCTCCATATGCTTTTAATCCCATTTGTTCTGGAGATTTTTTAAGTACAAATAATGCTACTGGTAATGCTACAACAAGTATTATTCCTGCCATTATTAAATATGTATGTCTCCATCCATAGTTTTGAAGTAAGTTAGTTACTATTGGACTGAAGATTGTTCCTCCAAGACCTATACCTGCCATTGTCACACTCATTGCGATTCCACGTTTTTCAACGAACCAATTTGTAACCATCATAGATACTGGTATTAATGTTGAGTTTAAGTAGAATAAACCAACGAAGAATGATGACATATATAAATGTATTGGACTTTTAGCTAAAGAATATGATGCATATGCTAATACAAATCCGATTATACTGATTGATTGTATCTTACGCATATTTCCTTTTGCAAGATTCTTTGAAACTATTGGCGATATAAATATCCCAAGACCTTGAACTATTGTATTTGCTAGAGTGAATGCACCCCTAGATATATTCATTTCTGTTGTTACTTGTATTAAAAATTTATTACTTAATGACATGATTGGCGGAACCATTGTCGTTGTTATTAGTACACATCCTAAAACAACCCACCAACCGTAAAATATTTTACTGTTTTTATTGTTTTCCATGTTGTAAATTTAAATTTACTGCTTTAATAAAATTTAAGATACTAGTATTCTATTATTCTATGCAGCAAATTTTCCTTTCTAATATATATTAATTAAATTGTGTTTTATTTATTATTAGATTATTACTTTTACTTTTTTATATAAATAAATATTGTTTATAATTTCAATCTCGATAATAGTTGTAATTTTCTAAATTTTTCAATTGTAATTATTTATGGTTTCTTAACCATTCAAATGCACATTGTGCATGCATTGCTGCCCCCCAAGTCATTGCTGATTCATCGAATAAAACTTTTGGGTTGTGGTGTGGATATGGATTATCTTTTACACGTGCTTGTAATAATAAATATACTGTTGGCACTTTTTCAGATATAAACGCCATATCGTCTGATGGTGTTATTCTAAAGTTATCGTTAGCAAGAGTAAGTCCCTCTATTTCACTTAAATATGTTTTTACTTCTTCTAACATTTCTGGATTTACATAAATTGATGGTACATCTGAAAGAACTTCATATTCAACAGTTGTTCCATACATTTCTCCTGCAGATTTAACTATAGTTTGCATTCTATTTACTAATTTTGCTCTAAGTTCTGCATTATAAGTACGAAGTGTTCCTTGTATAACTACTTTGTCTGGTACTATGTTTGGAGTATTTCCTCCTGAGAATTGACCAAATGTTAAACTAGCAGTTTCTTTTGGTGGAGTTTCCCTTGATACTAATTGTTGGAAAGCTGTACATATGCTCATTCCTACATTTATTGGATCTATACCTAAATGTGGCATCGCTCCATGACAACCTTTTCCGTTTACTGTTATTTTAAATCCATCACATGACGAACTGAAGAATCCTGGAGCGCAAGCATAGTTTGATGCATCATAGTCTAACATCATGTGCATACAAGATGCTACATCTACATCGTCAAGTACTCCTGCTTCTATCATTGCTTTTGAACCTAAAAAGGCTTCTTCATTTGGTTGGAACATTAATCTAACGTTACCTTCTAATTCATCAACGTTTTCTTTTAGTATTTGTGCTGCTCCTAATAATATTGCTGTATGCATATCATGTCCACAATTGTGCGCTGCATTTGTTTTAGATGTGAATTCTAAAACGTTTTCCTCATTCATTGATAATGCATCCATATCAGCACGAAGTAGATAAGTTTTTCCTGGTTTCTTACCTTCTATTAATGCAGTTACTCCTGATTTGCATATTTCTTTTGGCTCAAGACCTATTTCTTGTAATCTATCCATAACATATTTTGTAGTTATAGGTAAATCAAATCCTACCTCAGCATTTTGATGTAAATAATGTCTGTCACTTTTCATCGATGCTTCTAGCTCTTGTGCTCTCTTTAAAAATTTGTTCATGTTATTTTCCTCCCCACTATTTGGGTATTTTTAAAACTAATCGTTTTAGTATGCAAAATACTACATTATTTCGACAAATTTGTCAATTTTTTTATTAAAATTATTTTTTTACATGTTTTAATTTTAAAGTGTATTTTATATTATTATTTATTATTTAATTCAAAAATAAGAAAAAGGTAATGTTTTTAATGCATTACCTAATTATTTTTTTATTAAAATTTTTTTTAATTTTTTATTTTAATTTGAAGTTTTCTTTGTTGAATTTATTTTATTTTTTCTTTTAGGTGTTCTTCCTTTATTAGAAATAATTTCATCTCTTATAAGATTTTTTTGTTCTTTTTTTCTTTGAAGTTTTATTGCATCTTCTTTTTCTTTATCTCTTTTTTGCTTTTGTTCAAGTAATTCTTTAGCATATTCTTCAAAATCCTCATCTTTTGCTTTAACAAAATCTTTAAATATATCTGGAAATAAAAATTCTTTATGATTATCCTCAGAGAAGTCAACTACTATATATGATACTCCATTCTTCACTTTATAGTCTGATATTATTCCTTCACCCAAATGTTTATGTACTACTTTTTTCCCCATTATATCCATTTTATCTTCCACCTCGATTTAATATTATATATTTTTAATTCTTATAAAACTGGTTTCTGCTTAAATTGGAAAGTCTCTATATTTTAATTATATCTCATTTGTTAAAAAAAATTAATCAAACTATCAAAATAAAATTTTTCTTTTTTAGATAAAAACACCTCACAAAATGTGAGGTGCCTTATATATTTAAAAATTATATTCTATTTTACTGTAGTAGTTTTTGATACAGTTATATAATTAGTTTTAGTCATTTTTACAGTTATTTTTTTACCTTTTGATTGTTTAGGTATTTTTATTGAATATTTTCCATTTTTAACTGTAGCTGATTTCCCTATTTGTTTTCCATTAACATAAGCTCTTACTGTTGCTCCACTTTGTCCTTTACCAGTTACATAAGTTGAAGTTTTCTTAACAGAGTTTATAGTTAAATTAGAAGTAAATGCTTTTTTAACTGTAACAGTTTTTGTTCTAGATTCATATCCAGTTTTGCTTATTTTAACTTTAACTTTAGTTCCTATTTTTTGTTTAGGTATCTTTATTGAATATTTTCCATTTTTAACTGTAGCTGATTTTCCTATTTGTTTTCCATTAACATAAGCTTTTACTGTCGCTCCATTTAATCCTTTTCCAGTTACTGTAGTTGAAGTAGTTTTTATATTATTAACTGTAAAAGTTCTTATTTCTTTGTATTCAACATCTACAACTTTTAATTTTGAAGCATATCCATCTTTGCTTATTTTAACCATTATAGAATCATATTCTTCTTGAGTTGGTATTTTTACACTATATTTTCCATTTTGATCAACAGTTGTTGTATAAGTTTTAAATTCTGAAGTTACAACTTTTACAGTTGCTCCTTTTAATCCAGTTCCACTCACAACGTTTGCACCTGGAAGAACTGCATCAACTGTAAATGGTGATATAGTTTTTAAAGCTGTTGATTTAACAGTAGATGTAATTGTTGATGTACCTTTTGTTGCAGTAACAACTACAGCATAAGAACCTGCTTTTAATTTAAGATCTGTAGTTAATTCTTTGTTATCTTTCTTTTCATTTACAACAAAATCTTCCCAAACTGGCTCTAATTCATCACTAGTTATCGCAACTTCAAATACTTGTGCATTTGTATTAGCTTTTAGTTGTATGCTAGTTTCTTTTGCAACATCTAATTGATAAATATGCATTGCTAAATCCCCGTCAACTTTTACAGTTTTAGTTTGTCCAATTTTCATTGTTCCTGTTTTCATTTCTATTTCAGGATCATCTTTCCCTAAAATATCTTCTAGTATATCTACAATACTTGATTCAGCTGGTCTATTCGTAGACTGTGCAGAAATCGGTATCACACATGTGAATATCATCATAAATGACATCACTAAAGATAATAATTTTTTCTTCATTTATAATTTCCCCCTTGGAATATTTTTCTTGTTCTAAATTATATCATATAAATATTTTATTTTGTTTAGTTCACAATATTTGTAATTAATTTGTAATTAATTGTCATTACCTTCTGTTGTAAATTAATGCATTTTTATATAAATAAAAACATTTTATGTAGCTTGTTTTTTGCAAGCTTTTTTTGAAAATAAATTTAATAAATTTGGTTACCATAAAATAATAAATTTAAAATATTTTACAAAAAGGAGATTCAAAATGGATATTTCAAAAAATAGACTAGAAGCATTTAGCGACGGTGTAATCGCAATAATTATTACAATTATGGTATTAGATATCCCTATGCCTAAGTCATTCACCTTTAATGGCATTAAAACAGTACTAACATCATTTTTTATATACTTTATAAGCTTTATTGTCGTCGGTTCGCAATGGTTTAAACATAACTATCTTTTTAGCATTTGTAACAAAATTTCTATCAAAGTAGTCTGGCGAAACATTTTATATCTATTTTTTCTATCGCTTATGCCCTACTTTACAAGATTAATTATTGAATATCCCAAACAAGTTGTACCTGCTATTGGATATGATATAGTATTTTTATTACTCATGCTATCGTACAGCTTTATGCAACATGGTGTGATAGAAAGTATGTTAAAAGAGCAAAATAAACACTTTCTCAATAAAATCAAAGAACGTAGGGCTAACCAAAAATTTCAGCTAATACTTATTATTATATTTGTAATATTCGTTGGATTAATTTTTTATCTTTCTTTATATAACCCTACAATCTCTATAGTATTCTTTGTAATTCTACCTGTTATATCATCTCTATCATACCTATGGGGTGATAGCAGATTTAATCAAGATGCAAGGAATAAAAGAATAAACAGATAAAATCAAAGAAAATTTAAAGTGTAATACAAAAGACCTAAGCATAACGCCTAGGTCTTTTATTGTATAAATCATTTTATATCAATCTTTATTTTAATCTGTTATCAAGTAAGAATGTTAATTCTGTTTTGTAGTTATCTGTTTTGTCTTCGTATGTTAAATATACTGTGTGTATTCCTTTGTAGAAGTTTTCTGTGCTGAATGATATTATTCCGTTTTGGTCTATGCATTCTGCTATGTTTAGTGTTGTCATCTTCCATGTTCTATTGTCTTTTATTACTATAGACGTTGGAGATAGTTTTTGACCTTTTCTGTTTATTATGTCGTAGTTTACAGATACTCCTTGTCCTTTTGCCCAAACCCAATCTTCATATATATTTTGAGAATTGGCTTTTAAATTTGTAAGCTTTTTAAGATTTTTTAATGGTGATAAATCTTTTATTTCGTTATTTTGTATATTTAAGCTTTCTAAATTCATTGCATATTGTAAACCTTCTAAGCTTTTAATTTCCTTATTCTTAACTGTTAGCGATGTAAGTTCTCTTATGTCACCTAGTCTTATTTCTCCTGGTAATCCAAGTTCTTGTTGTATACTTAGTTTAAGATTTTTGTCTTTTATTTCTATTATTTTGTTTAAATCTATTTCTACAGCATTATTTACTGCATTTTGTAGGTTTTCTACTGCTTTATTTATTATCTCTTGATTAGTAGACTTTAGCGCTTTTTCACCATTTTGTATTGCTTTAGTTATCATTTGTGCAGATTCATCAGTGTAGTTTCTTAAATCTAGCGATTTTGCTTGTTCTAAGATTTTTTCTAGTTCTGTTAAATCAAATTTTGAAAGATTTCTAAATTTGGCATCTGCCCAGTCTGCATGGTCCCAAGTGTCGCCATTGTCTGCTTCTTCTACTACTAATCTGATTTTGCTAGAGTTTCTAACATCTACTATTAAACGTTGTTTTGGCGAGTCTGATTTCATTAAGCTAGTTTGTGCTTTTAGTTCACCATCTACGTAAACCTTGAATATTACACTTGATGCTTCTTGGTTTGATACAAATTTGTCTAGTCCAACCCAAGTGTCAAATATGTCATAACCTGTTGAGTCATAGATTATTTCTGAGTAAGAGTGAGTTCCTATACCTTTGTCAAATGCTTGGTATGAACCGTCTTCGTTTCTTAATTGTATTTTTTCTTCTCTTACTGACTTATCTTTGCCTATGTAGCCTGAACCGATTGAGCCGTATTCCCAATTTAGGTCAGATAAGTATATTTCTTCTTCTGATACTACTACTGTTCTTTTGAATGTGGCTTTGTTTCCATCGTTGTCTTTTACTGTTAGGTTTACGTTAAATATTCCTGTGTTGCCCTCGATGTAGTCTGTTTCTACTTCTATTTTTGATGTTATATCACCATCTTCTGCGTCTGTTGCTTTTATTCCTTTAAGTAAATCAATTTTATCGTTTATGTTAAATGCTACTTTGTCATCACCTGTAAATTTAGGTTTTCCGCTGTTTGTTGTTAACTTTGGATTGACTATTATGCAGTGGTCACATGCATTACCATTTCCACCGTCATGTACTTCTATTACTAACTCTTTTATTCCTTTGACTGGAACGTTTATGTAAGCTAGATTGTCATAGTAATTCATAACTTTTGTTGTTGCTAGAGTTTTTCCGTCACCAACGATTTTGAAAGTTACACTTGAATTATTGTTTTCTCCTACAGCTGTGTCTACACCTATTAGTGCTTCAAATTTATCGTAGTCTTTATCTGATAAATCGTAAGTTATTTTTCCGTTTGCATGGATTCCTACACCTTTTTTAAACTTTTTCACATTGTTGTGGACCATACCTTGTATGTTGCTGTTTTTTCTTGGTGTTCCCCATTGTGTTTGTACAGATGTCCAATCAAAGTCTGATAAGTAATCGTAGTCACTTACTACTTCTACTGTTACTGTTTTATTTACTGTTATTTCGTTGTTTGTTAATGTATAGTTTACTTGATAAGTTCCATTTTTATCAGTATTTACGTTAGTTTCTACGTTTATTTTTGATGTTATGTCCTCGCCTGAGTAAGTAAGACCTTTAACGTAGTCTTTTGCATTGAAGGCTTCGCCTCTTTTTAATGTTATCTTTTCTTGTTGAACACTTATTATTGGTTTTGATGAATTTACATCAACTTTGTTTCCTGTTGTTAAGTCTTTTGCATAAGGAACTACTTTGTACTGAGTATTTTCATCTGAATTTTTGTCTATGTAAGTACTTGATGTTGTGAAGGCGATTACTTTGCCGTCTTTTATTATTTCGTAGCCAAGTAAGTCGTCTTTAACATTTTCGTTTATGTTCATGCTTAGTTTTGCACCAGTTTTTGTTTTTATTAATGTAACGTCTAACCCTGTATCTACTCCATCAAATCCGTTTCCTTTGTAGTCCATCGCATCTGTATTTAGGTACCATGTTTTTTCGTTTGTTTCTGGTAGTTTTTTTAGGTTTTCTTTACATTTGTCAGATAAAGTGAATCCGTATTTTTCAAAATGGTTAGTTAAGTTAATTCCTAAAATTTCTGATGAATATGTTGCTAACATATCTTTCTTTTCTTGATAATTTGCTGGGCTTTGCTTTCTTTCTCTATATAGAGTTTCTAATTCTGTCCAGTAAGTATCTTTCTTTAATTGTAATTGCCAAAACATCCCTAATCTTTGGAAATAACCTAAATCATCGAATGATTTATGTGAATCCTCTGGGGCTAAGTCATTGTATATGTCGTTATATGGAACTCTGTCATTCATTCCATGTTTTATATGAGCGTAGTTTGACCACATATTGTTTGTAATTTCTGGCCAGTCTCTACCCATTATGTCCATTTGGTGACCAACTTCGTGTACTGTCGCCCATAATACTGAATTTAAGCTTTCTTGGTCTGTTCTAAGCATTCCTGGTTCGTAATCCCTTTGGATTCCGACATGGTCTACATATGCATATGCTAATCCATATGGTTGCATAAGTCTTATTGTTGTTTTAACGTTTGTTGAGTCATTATTTGGGTCTGTTGGGTCATTTTTTAATCCTGAGAAGTCGAACATCTCTTGAACTTGGCTGTTTAAGTTTGCTGCACTTTCCCCAACATCTACTCCTTCTTCTACATATACTTTGTAGGCTGCTGATGCTGTTCCTGTGTATAGTAATCTTTCTGTGTTGAACTCAAATAAGTCTACTGTGTTTTCTGGGTCTTGATCTAGTTTTTGTTTATATGCTTTTAGTTTTTCTATAAATGCTGCTTTATCGTCACCTTCGTTGTATATTGGGAAAGTTTCCCCACCTTCGATTGTAACAACTGGGGCTTTTCCTTGTTCCTTCGCTGTGTATCTATTTAGTAGGTATACTGCTCCACCTTTTACTGTTTTATTACTCCATGAGTTGTCGTAAATTTCTGGAACAGTTATTACATTTTTACCTGGCTTTAAGTCATACCATCTAACCCAGTTTGAGTATAGGGCTTCGTGTTGACTGAATGCTATTTTAGGCATTGGCGCTCCCTCGTCTGCCTCTACATATACCGTGAATGTTTCGCCTGGTCTTGCTACTATACCTGTCGATTGATAATCTGTTCCAAAATAAGTCATTCTTAAATCATTTCTTGCTTTCCATGATATGTTACCATTTTGGGCAAGTGTGAATGTTCTTTCTGAGTTAGACTCATTTGATTTAGATTCACTTAATTTAGATTCATTTTTGCTTTTGTTTGACTTCTTTGTCTTTAAATTTTGGTTGTTTTTAGTTTGTGCTACGATTTTTACATTTTTAGTTATTTCATCTGCTAAAACATTTGTTGTAGCGAAAGAAAAGTTTGAAATAACTGCGGCTAAAGTTATTATTGCTATTTTTTTATTTAACATACCCTACTCCTAGTTAATTTTTTATTATAAATGGGGACTATTCACAAAGATTTCCCTGTGATAGTCCCCTTATGTTTAGTTTTAATTATATATTTATTGTTCGTTATTTATCATAAACATATATTGTGCTGTACAATTATTAGCTCTGTCTTGGTACGTTAGCATTACTGTATAGAAGCATGCAGCAAGACCTTCTGTGTTGATTGTTACTAGTCCGTTTTCATCAACACATTCTCCCACGTTTAATTGTTTTACTTCTTGTGTTTTGTTGTTTTTTAGTGTTATTAATGTTGGAGCTAATTTTTTACCTTCTCTGTTTATAAAGTCAAAGTTAATTGTCGCTTTGTTATTTTGTGGACGAATGTTAGTCGACATTAATCCACCTATAGGATTTGCTTTTAAATCTGTTAATTTTTTAAGATTTTTTAGCGGTGATAAATCTCTAATTTCATTGTATTTTATGTTTAATGATTGTAAGTTTATCGCATATTGTAATCCTTCTAAGCTTTCAACTTGTGACAGATTAAGTGAAACAAGCTTTCTCATGTCACCTACTGTTATTTGTCCAGATAAGTTAAGTTGTTTTTGTATTGCTTTTCTTAAGTATTCATCTTGTATTTTCACTACTTGATTTAAGTTAGCTTCTACTAATGAATTCATTGCATTTCTTAACTGTTCTACTGCTTTATCTACAGTTTCTTGGTTTTCTGAAGTCATAGCTTCTTCCCCTGTTTGTATTGCATTTTCTAATGCTTCTATGCTTTCTTCAGTATAATTGTTTAAGTCTAATTCTTTAGCCTCTTCTAGAAGTTTTTCTAGTTCTGCTGTATTAAACTCTGGTACATTTCTAAATTTAGCGTCTGCCCAGTCAGCGTGGTCCCAGTTGTTTCCGTTAGTTGCTTGGTCTGCTACTAATTTAATTTGTTTAGACCCTCTAACATCTACTACTAGACGTTTTTTAGGTGTGTCAGCTTTCATTATTCCTGTTTCTGCTTTTAATACTCCATCAACATATATTTTGAAGTTAACACTTGCTACACTTTCTCTTGCTACATACCTATCAAGTCCAACCCAAGTATCGAATATATCATAATCTGCTGAGTCATAAACTATTTCTGACTGTGCATGAGTTCCTATACCTTTTTCGTATGCTTGGTATGAACCATCTTCATTTCTTATTTGTATTGTTTCTCTTCTTACTGATATATCTTTTCCGATTGCACCTGAACCTATTGTTGCAGATTTCCATGATAAATCAGATATATAAGTTTCTTCGCCTGTTATTGCTACTTTTCTTGTGAATTTTGTTGTAAATCCATCGTTGTCTGTTACTGAGTAAACAACTTCAAATACACCCGCTTTTCCTTGTGTATAATCTGTTTCTATTTGAATGCGTGAAGTTATATCTCCATCTTCAAAGTCTGTAGCAGTTATACCTTGAAGTAAGTCTACTTTTTCTTTTACATCAAATACTACTACATCATCACCTTTTATTACTGGTTTTGAGTTATATTGATAAACCTTTGTATCAGCCCAAGATGCAAAGTCACCAACTAGGTTTCCATCTACATCATCTGCAACTAATACAAGTTTTTTAACTCCTGTAACATCTAAGTTTACGAATTCTGCTGGAGTATTTTTTCTTATTACATCAGAAGTGTAAACTTCTTTTCCATCAGCAAGTATTCTAAATCTTATTGTTGTGCTGTCCATGTCGTAGTTTTTATCAGTTCCTAAATATGTTGTGAAATAGTTGTAATTTCCATCTAAATTGTATACTATTTCAGCATTTGTTGCTGCTCCGATACCTTTGTCAAATGTTTTAACTTTTCCATCTACATTAAGTTTGATTTTGTCAGATGAACCAACTGCTGTATCTTTAGTAACAGTTCTCCATCCAGTTTTAGCAGATTCCCAGTTCATATCTGATAAATATGTACTTTTGCTGTAAACTACTATTGTTCTTTGTTTTGTTGTAACATTTGAATCTTTATCAGTTATTGTATATGTTACTGTGTAAGTTCCAACTTTATCTGGGTTAAATCCACCATTATCTACTACTACTTTGTTAGTTATGTCGCCATCTTCTTTGTCGTCAGCAACTACACCATCCATTAAATTGAATTCTGAGTTTTTCTTAACCATTGTAAATTCTTCAAATTTTAAAGTTGGGAATTTATCTCTTATTAATTTTTCTGCTTTGTCTAATTCAACTTTGAATAATTCATATGCTTTGTGATCTTTAACTTCTTCTCTTAAAGCATCTAATTTTTCTAAAGTGTTGTAGCTATCTGCTACTTCTGTTTTGTCGTCATTTTTGAATAAACCAGCCATTTTGTCGCTTAATTTATCTTCTTTGTAAAATGCTACTTCACTGAAACTTGCCCAGTCTCCGCTCGCTTGTACAAATTTAAACTTAACTCTTCTTGCTTTTACTTTGCTAACATTAAATTCGACAACGTCGCTTATTGCCCCAGAGTACGAACCTTGTCCCGCTAAGTAGAAGTCATCTCCTGATTCGCTTTCTGATACATATATTTCAAATTGTGTTGCAAAACCTTTGAAGTTTCCGTCACGTCTTGATGCATATGCTATTTTGCTTATTTCTTGAACTTCACCTAAGTCAAATGTTACTTCATTTTTAAATGAGTTATTGTTTGGAGAATCTGTCTCCCAGTGAGTGTTTATTTTGCCATCTATTGCATTAGTTATTACGCTACTTTGATAATTGCCTGCATTATTTTTTACAGATTTTATAGGTAATTTAAATTCTTTGTTGTATTCTTCTAAATTTGCAAATTGTCCATGTTTAGATTTTTTAACTTTGTAATCTTCACACACTGTAACATTTATTTTCTTAGTTGTTTCGTTTCCATCTTTGTCAGCTACTTTATATACAACTTCATATTTTCCTATTTTATCTTTTACAAAAGTATTTGATTCTACTTGAATTTGAGCTGTTAAATCTCCATCTTCTTGGTCATGTGCTTTAACACCTTCTCTTACATCAAAGTCTTGCCCAAGTTTTATATATTTGTCTTCTGCATTGATTTTAGGCTTAGCATTATTTGTAGTTAATTTTGGATTAACTATTATACAGTGGTCTGCTGTATTTCCATTTTCAGCATCAGAAACTTCAATTACAAGTTTTTTAACTCCTGATACAGGAACATTTACATAAACCATGTTGTCATAGTATCCTAAAACATTTGTAGATGTTAAAGTTTTACCGTCTGCTATTATTTTAAATTTGACACTTGAATTATTATTTGGGTCAATTGCCGATGGGTCAACCCCAAGTAATGCTTCAAATCTGTCGTATTGTTTGTCTGATAAATCGTAAGTTATTTTACCATTTGCATGTATTCCAAAACCTTTTTCAAACCTTTCAGTTTGTCCATTTACTCGACCTTGTATGTTAGAGTTTCTTCTTGGAGTACCCCATACAGTTGTTGCTGATTCCCATTTAAAATCTGATAAATAGTCATAGTCACTTACTACTTCTACTTTCATTCTTCTTTTAATAGTTGAACCATCTTTTTCAAGTATGTAATTTACTTCATAATTTCCATGTTTAGATGTATTTACATTACTATCTATTTTTAATTCACTTGATATATTTTCTCCAGAATTAGTAAATGCTTTTGCATATTTTTTAGCATCAAATTCTTCGTTTAATTTTAATGTTACTTTTTCTTGTTGGATACTTATACTTGGTCTTAGTGAATTTATTTCAACTTTGTCACCTGTATCTAAATTAATAGCATATGGTACAACCTCGTATTGTATCTCTTCGTCTGTATTTGTTGCTTTTGTATCTGTGTAGCTTGATGATGTTGTAAATGCTATTACTTTACCATTTTTTATTATTTCATAACCTAATAAATCATCTCTCTTATCTTGTGGCATATTCATGCTCAGTCTTATTCCGCTACTTGATTTTGATAAAGAAACGTCTAATCCTGTGTCTTTATCTTCAAATCCATTTCCTTCATAAGTTAAGGCTCTTGAATCAAGATACCAAGTTTTTTGACCATCTGGATATTTTTCAAGCTCTTTTTTGCAACTCTCTGATAAGTTAAATCCATATTTTTCAAAATGTTCTGTTAAGTTCATATTTAAAACTTCTGATGCATATTTTGCGAATGTATCTCTCTTAGCTTGTTCATTGCTAACGCTTGGTTTTCTTTTTCTATAAAGTTTTTCAACTTCTGCCCAATATGTATTGTCCTTTAAGTGTAATTGCCAGAACATACCTAGTCTTTGGCTGTAGTCAAGATTATCAAAATTTATTGATGCATCGTCTGGTGCCAATGAAGTTTGTATTTTGCTATATGGGACTCTGTCTCCTGCACCATTGTTGATATATGCATTGTTGGCAAACATATTGTTTGTTATTTCGCCCCATTCTCTTTCTGATATATCCATTTGATGTCCAACTTCATGAACCATTCCCCAAAGTATACTATTTATACTATCTTTGTCAGTTCTAAGTGCTATCTCTTGAATACCTCTTTGTATTCCTACGTGACCATATGCAGCATATGCAGCTCCATAAGGTTGCATAAGTCTTATTGTTGTTCTAACATTTGTTGAGTCGTTAGTTGGATCAGATGGGTCGTCCTTTAATCCTGCAAAGTCAAATGCTTCTTGGATTTTATCGTTCCAAACTTGTATACTTTCCCCAACATCAACGCCCTCTTTTACATATACTTGATATGCTGCTTTTGCTGTTCCTGTATATAAAAGTCTTTTTGTATTAAATTCAAATATATCAACTGTTGTATTTGGATTTTTATCTAATTTTTCTTTATATGCTTTTAATTTTTCTAAAAATGCGTCTTTATCATCGCCTTCATTATATAGTGGGAATTCTTCTCCACCATCTATACGCACTACTGGAGCTTTTCCTTGCTCTTCAGCTGTGTATCTATTCATTAAATAAACAGCTCCACCTTTTACAGATTTTTGGCTCCATGAATCACTATAAATTTCAGGAACTGTTATAACATTTAGACCTTTTTTAAGCTGATACTCTTTTTGCCAATGAGAAAAATGCCCCTCTTGTTGAGTAAATACTATTTGTGGAAGCTTTGTATTACTATCTGCTTCTACAAAAATTTTAAATACTTGTCCTGGTCTTGCTACTATACCTGTTGATTGTAAATCCGTCCCAAGACGCGACATTCTAAGAACATTTCTAGATTTTGAGTGAGTATGTCCATTTTGTGTAAGTGTAAATGTTCTATCAGTAAAATCTTTCTCTTCTTTTAACAATTCTTTTGCTACATTTAAAATGTCCACAAATTGGTTTTTTAATGGATGTTTATTAACCTTTTCCTCTAAAGCATCTATTGCTTCTTGGCTGTTATATTCATCTTTTAATTTTACCATTGTTCCATCTGTAAAAAGATTATTTATAGTTTCTTTTACGTCATCATGTTTGTATAGCCAGAAAACTGAACAAGCGGCTTGGTTTAAGTTTCCTTTTTTAAATACAAATTTTAATCTTTTTAATTTAGTAGGTGTAAAGTTGATTTCTTTAATATCGTGGTTTGCTGGTTGCTCACCTGTCGCTATTAACCTAAAATCATCTCCTTCATCAGTATTTGATGCATAGATTTCAAATTGCTCTGCATATCCTTTTTGCCAATGCGGAGTTCCACCGTAAATCATAGTGTCTATTTTTGTAGACTCTTTTAGTGTTACAACTATCTCATTTTTAAAAGTATCACTATTAAGTTTACTACTTGCCCAATAAGTTTCTACCTCGTCGTCAAACGCTTTCATAAGATTTTGAGTTGTAGATCCATCATTGCTCTTAACGCTTGCAATCTCTGAATTGTCGACTTTAAACACCTTGTTATAAGCCTCTTCAAATTTGCCATTCGTTTTTTCAAACTTTTTAATTTCTGCTTCTAAACTGTTTGCGTTGTTTTTTGATTCTTTGGTAGCGTCATCTCCATTTACGCTAGATGATTGATGTGCTTGAATAATTTTGTTTGATGTGCTGCTAGTTACTTCATCTTTGTTACTTAATTCATATGCTAAAACACTTGTTGTGCTAGCTGAAAAGTTAGTGACCATTGCCACAAGAGTTATGGTAGCTGCGATTTTTGTTTTGTTCATATCTCTCCTCCTATTTAGTTTTACCAAAGATGCATTATTTTTTTAGTTGTATTTTTATTATCAAGATAACAAATAATACTAATAACGCTTTATAATATACTTGTAAATAAGTATAAGTATGATTTTAATATATACAAATTTGCTTGTCAATTAATGGTTTAATTTATTTTTAAAAA
>ERZ773175.883-NODE-883-length-18339-cov-3.664515_pt1 | contig 18339 bp, 16 predicted proteins | sample MGYA00581004_ERZ773175 | MGnify/ENA primary metagenome ERZ773175 (study PRJEB29015, sample SAMEA2737834) | human gut metagenome | biome: human gut; feature: human-associated habitat; material: faeces | place: China | collected 2012 ...
GAGGTGGCCTGGCTGGGCCATGACTTCCTGCGGCACATTGACCGCTGCCGCCTGCTGGTGCATCTGGTGGATGTCTCCGGCAGCGAGGGCCGGGACCCCATAGCGGACTTTGACGCCATCAATGCCGAGCTGAAGCAGTATAGCCCGGAGCTGGCTCAGCGGCCCCAGATCGTGGTGGCCAACAAAACGGATCTGTTGGCGGACCCTGAGCAGCTGGAAGCCTTCCGCTGCCATGTGGAGGAGGCGGGCTATGAGTTCATGGCCATGTCCGCCGCCACCCATCAGGGGACCCGTGAGCTGGTGCAGGCTATCGCCCGCCGCTTGGCAGAGCTGCCGCCGGTGACGGTCTATGAGCCGGAGTATGTACCCCGCCCGCCGGAGGTGGATACCACCGCCCCGCTGGATATCCACCGGGACGACCACACCTGGCTGGTGGAGGGGCCGTGGCTCCAGCGGCTCATGGGCAACATCAATTTTTCCGACTATGAGAGCCGGATGTACTTCGATAAGGTTCTGCGCCAGTCGGGCCTGTTCGATCAACTGGAGCAGATGGGGATCCAGGACGGGGATATTGTCTCCATGTACGATCTGGAATTTGAGTATCAGCGCTGAGAGATTGGACATTTTTTGGACGTCCACTCGCCCCATATCGGACCGGGACCTGACGTCCGAAGGAATACCGTTTTTGTCCCATGGGACACGCCGCCGTCTCCCAAACCGGGACTTGTTCCACATAGAAAAATTTGTCCCGCCGGTGAGCCATTTTCCCACGGAGGGTTTTTTTCTGCGGTGGAAAATCCTCCGTTCGGAGAAAAAATTTCGTGGAAGAGAAAAAGCAGCATAAAAAACGAAAAGCAAACCCAAGGGAGGGAGGAGCAGCGCTCCTCCCTCCCTTGGGTTATCTGCAATGATTGGATGAACGCATCATCCATTTTCTTTCTCCTGATCCTTCTTTTCGAAAATGGAGCCAAGGGATATGCCAAGGGATACCCCCAAGCACAGCCCGATCCCTATTCCGGCTCTGCGCTCAATACGTTGGTAAAAGCGATGCTCCAAAGAATCACCATGACGATCCCGATGAGGATTCTGATGGCTATATTTTTCAGAGGCCTTAGCTTCCCAACTCAGATTTGCAATGATTTACGAAAACAGAGTACAGTCTTTGTGAAAGGGCCGGCGGTCAAAAAGCCCATGTACCATTGCGGAAGATGGGGACCACCTTGCCGCCGTCGCACACGGCGTCGATGGAGAGGTCCGCCGAACCGATCATGAAGTCCTCGTGGATCATGGAGTCATTGACGCCCAGCGCCCGGCACTCCTCCAGCGTCTTGCTCTGGAAGTCCCGGATGGTATCGGCAAAGCCCATGCCCAGCGCCAGATGGCAGCAGGCGTTTTCATCAAAGAGGGTGTTATAAAACAGCAGGCCCGTTTGATTGATGGGGGAGTCGAAGGGGACCAGAGCGCACTCGCCCAGATAGCAGCTGCCCTCGTCCATGGTGATGAGCTTGGTCAGCAGGTCGTTGTTGACCTCGGCGTGCCACTCCACCGCCTTGCCCGCGTGGAAGCGGATCCAGAAACCGTCGATGAGCTGACCCTGATAGCTCAGGGGCTTGGTGGCGTAGACAATGCCCTCGGCCACGCCCTTCATGGGGGAGATGAAGCACTCCTCCGTGGGGATATTGGGATTGAAGAAGATGCCCTGCAGGCTGGTCTCGCCGCCGCCGCAGAACTGCGCCTCCGGGATCATGCCCACGGTGAAGTCCGTGCCGTTGGCGCTCTTGTAGCGCAGCTCCCGGATGCCCAGACCGCTGAGGTACCGGCACCGGTCATGGAGGTCCTTGTTATGGGCCTCCCACGCCGCCACGGGGTCCTCGTCCACCCGACTGGTGGACAGGATGGCCTCCCACAGCTTCTCGATGGCCTGACTGGTCCGCAGCTCCGGGAACAGCTTCTTGGCCCATGCGGCGCCGGGGACGGCGGCGATGCACCACTGGTACTTGTTCTCGATCTGATCCCGGTATTTCTTGATGACGGGGTACAGCCGCTGCTGACTCTTGGCCATCTTCTCCTGATTGATGCCCTTCAGACCGTCGGGGTCCTCGCTGAGCAGGTAGATGCGGCAGGGGATGGTATCCACATAGTGCTGCCAGCGGGCTTCCTCGTAGTTATCAAGCTTGGAGAGGGTGGTCAGGGTCCGATAGCGGTAGTGGAGCTTTTGCAGGGGCTGATAGCTCCAGTCCACCACCACCTTCTTGGCCTTGCGCTTATAGCATTCCTCCACCAGCAGCTTCACAAACTCCGGCTGATCCAGATCGGCGGCGATGAATACCTCCTGACCCGGCTGCACATTGACGCCGGAGGCGGCGATGAGCTGGGCATATTTCCTCAAAACGGTCTTTTTCACGGCAATCCCCTCCTGTATTCTGATGGTTTGGTGCCATTATAGCACGCCTGACGGCAGATGGAAAGGGCTTTCTTGCAAGCGGAGACGGGATGTGGTAGGATAAGGGATAGAAGATGAATGGTAAGGGAGAGATGCCCCATGGAGATCGTTTACGCAGACCCACGCATCGTGGTGGCGGTGAAGCCTGCCGGGGTGCTGAGCACCGACGAGCCCGGCGGGATGCCCCAGCTGCTGCGGCAGGAGCTGGGGACTCCCTGCATCCGCACGGTACACCGGCTGGATGCCGCCGTCAGCGGGCTGATGGTCTACGCCCGGTCGGCCAAGGCGGCGTCCCTGCTGTCGGAGCAGATCCGCAGCCGCACCTTCGGCAAGGAGTATCTGGCGGTGGTCCACGGCGTGCCGGAGGGGGGCGTGATGACGGACCTGCTGGGGCGGGATCCCGTCCGGCGGCGTACCTATGTGGCGGCGGAGCCGGGGAAGGATGTGCGCCCGGCGGAGCTGTCCTATGAGGTGCTGGGGAGCCGGGAGGGGCTGTCACTGGTGCGTATCCGGCTGCACACCGGGCGGACCCATCAAATTCGGGTGCAGTTTGCCTCCCGTGGGTTTCCACTGGTGGGGGACCGGAAATACGGCGGGGGAGAGGAAGGGGAAAGCATCGCCCTGTGGTCGTGGCGGCTGGAGTTTACCCATCCACAGACCGGGGCGGCCATGCGGTTTTCCAAACTGCCGCCCAAGGAGGCCCCGTGGCTGGGCTTTCCCATGCCCCTGACAGGGAGATAGACAGAAAAAGAGACTGCCGAAGGGGTTCGGCAGTCTCTTTTCATGCGGAAAATTACGGCTCCTCCCGGTGCTTTCTGCGGCTCAGGAGGAAGGTGATGCCGCCCACGGAGAGCGTGGCCATCAGCGGCCACAGGGGGGGAGCGTAGACGTCGCCGGTGGGGGGCGTGGGGTCCTCCAGCTCCTGGGCCTTGAACTGCCAGTCCAGATAGCCAATACCGGACTGGAAGTCGTTGCCCATGGTCAGGGGGACGTTCAGGGTCACGGTGAGCTCCAGATCGCCGCTGGGGGCGATGGTTCCCAGCTCCGTCCAATCCGTCAGCTGTGCCGTCTCGTGGGCGGGCGCATCGAAAAGGGTGGAGGTGGGAGCCTGCACCGTCAGGGTCATCTGAGAGAGAAATTCCTCGGAACCGGACTCGGATCCCAGAGAGCGCAGGTACAGCCGCACCCGATGGTCGCTGTCGTTTCGCAGGCGCAGGGTCTGGGTCAACCGGTCGCCGGGCATGACGCCCTTAAAGTCCGGGAACAGGTCGGAGGGGGAATAGTCGCTGCCGGGAAGGAACACGAAGCTCTGAGCGTTGCCGTCATAGGTGACGGAGCCGGTGTCCGCATAGGCGGCGCAGAGGCATGACAGGAGCATCAGCAGCGTCAGTGCCAGAGAACAGATGGTTTTTCGTTTCATGCCGTTCCCTCCTTACTGATACTTGGCCACGTGGCCCGGTGTGATGGTGACGCCCCAAGCCTCACCCAAGGCGTCTGCCGGGGTGCTCTGGAGGGCCTCCGCCATGATCTCCAGCGCCTGCTTGCCGCCGTCGGCATCGTTGTAGCTGCCGGTGAGGGTCAGGCTGTCAATGAGCGGATTTTTGGGCTGTTCGTTGGGGGCAACGGGGTAGGTGTAGTAGTAATAGTCGCCATACTTTACCCAGTCGTCGCCGGGGGTGAAAGCGGGGATGGCTGCCGTGCCGCCGATGTGTTGGCCGTCGTCATTGACCCGGTAGGTCACCAGCTTCACCCGGAGGTAGGCGTCAATGTCACCGGTGTTGGTGACGTTGACGTTCTTCTTGGTCGTGCCGTCAAAGTCCTCCGTGACGTTGCAGGACACATGGGCGGGAGTGAACCGGTTGGGGACGGGGTCCGTATGGGTGATGAGATACGCCAGCGTGGCGCCGGTGAGGGCCAGCGCCAGCAGAACCAGCGTCAGAAGCAGCGCACCCGGCTTCCGGGGCGAAGGATGTTTTCTGCGTGCCACAAACAGTTCCTCCTTTCTCAGTGTCGGATTCCGAAGATATTGGCGATAACATCACTGAAACCGTTGAGCCAGCGGTCATTCTTCAGGGTGTTGGTGCAGGTGATGCTGCCGCTATTGTGGCCGGCGGTGAGGGTGCAGCCGTCCGGCTTATCGGGGTCGTAGGTGGCATCGTAGCGCCAGCTCCAGCCGGTGTCCTCCGCAATGGTGTATTTGCCCACCGGAAGCTCATAGATGGAGACACTGCTGCTGCCCACCACCGTGACTTGGGTGTAGAGATCGCCGTTGCGGTAGACGTTGAACACATAGGGTTCGCCGTCAGCGCCGCCGGTCTTGGTGACGGTCAGGGTGCAGGTCCTGACGTGGAGCAGGAAGGCGGGGTCGCCGCTGGTGTGGCTCCAGGTCTCTCCGGCGCAGTCCGTGTGCAGGAAGGCGGTGTCGCCGGTGATGTTGGTGTCACCGATGGAGATGGTGGCCTTCACGGGGATATCCTGCTTGGTGTTCACGATGTCCGTCAGAAGGGTGGTGTCGTAGGTGTAGCCGTAGGTCAGCGCCGGGGCAGTGCCGGTCATGGATACGGTGGTATCCTCGGTGGTGCCGTGGAACCAGCTGGTGGAGGTGCAGTAGCCGGGCAGCGTGGCCCTATCGAAGGTGTCACCGTAGTAGACGGTGCCGTCCTCGTAGGTGAGCGTCGGTTTAAAGACGTTGACCTTGCCGGTGGCGCTGCCGCTCTGTTTGGCGGCCGGTGTGCCGCTGGAATCCGCCTGCGGCTCCGTTTTGGGGGATACCGTGACGGAGACGGCGCAGGAGGTGTCCGCCCGCAGCTGGGTCAGGTCAGTGACGGGGGTGCCGTCCGGGCCTGTGAGGGAGACGGTGATATCCACGTAGGCGGTCTGCCACGGTTCCAGACCGTAAGGGTGGTCGGGGTCGGTGGCCTTGGTCAGATCCAGCTTAACGCTGCCTACCTGTACGGTGGAGCCGCTTTGCAGCTGGCTGGCAGTGAGACCGCCCAGCAGATAGACGTTATAGTCCTGCGCTGCAACGGTGACGGGCTGGATGGGGACGTTTACCGTGGGCTGGGGGAACTCCCGGATGGGAGTCTCGGAGTCTTTGTTTTCATAGACGCCGGCCCCGGCGTTGGTGGGGACATTGTTGCCGCCCAGAAAGCCGGGCTGAGGCTTGACGCTGAAGCGGATGACCAGCTTATGGCCCCGGTAGGTGACGATGCCGTTATTGGTGACGGTACCCACGTAGTTCTCGGAGAAGTTAAAGCCTGTGACGCTGACGTTATTGCCGTCTATCGTGGCAGTGGCACCCATGGCGGTGTCGTTTTGGCGCCATGTGTAGGTGTCGCCGTCCTTACCGGTGCAGGCGTAGGTCTCCAGCGTGATATCAGAGGCGGTGGCTCCGGCAGGAAGGGTGAACTGGGGGGAGATGATATCCCGGACCACGGATTCCTCCGTCAGGGTGGAGGAGGAGCCGCCGCTCTCGATGTTGTCGGAGATCTGCTGGAAGATGTTGCTGAGGGAACCGGTGTCCGCCGCAGACAGGTAGTAGCTGGGAGTACGGGGCGTGCCGTTGTTGGAGGACACCTGCTGCATGAACCAGTTGCAGGCGCTGTTCAGGGAGCTGCTGTTCTGACCAAGGTCACCGCTTGGCTCGGTGCCGGCACTGGTGGCGTTGGCTCCGGAGAAGATGCCGATGGTGTAGACGGTGGCTCCGGCGGTCTTGATGGCGTCGGCATGGGTGATGGCGTCGTTGGCGACATCCTTCTCAAAGCCGTTGAAGCTGGTGGGGGCGCCGTCCGTAAAGACAATGACCACACGGTTGCGCTTTTCGTTAGGCTGCACGGGGTTGGCGGAGAGAATGCGCTGGGCCATGTCCAGACCCAGATCTGTTTGGGTGGCGCCGCTGGCGGCCAGAGCGCCGATGGCGTCGGAGACCATGGCCTGATCGGCGGAGGTGTCCACGTTCTGAAGAACGTCCTTGAGGTTCTGGTCGGTGATGTTGTGATAGGCCACGCCCACGTTTCCGCTGTTGCTTCCGGCGATGGACAGCAGCTCCGTGTTGTCGCCGTAGCCGGACTTGCTGGCGAAGCCCACCACGGCGATGCGGTGGGAGATGTCGTCCTCGGTGCCGAGGACACCGTCAGCGCCCTTGGCCTTCTCCTCCACGGAATTTGCAAAGGTGGCGGCGGCATTTTTCAGGGCTTCCAGACGGGTGATTTTGGTGCCGGAGGGAATCTTCTGATAGAGCTCGGTTTCAAATACCGTGTCCGCTCCGGTGGAGGTGCCGATGTCCGTGCGGGTCCCGTTGACGGTGTAGGAATAGGTATATGCATACTCGGTGACGGTTTCCTCCTTGTAGATGGGGAAGGGGGGATCGCCGAACGGACCACGGCTTGTTTCCGTGACCGGTGAGTTGTCGGGGGCGGTATAAGTGTAGGTATAGATATACACTGCGGAAGTGTAATCATATTCGCTGGAAACAGATACTTTTACATACTGACCGTTTACTTCTGTATAGAGGGTATCACTGCTGTGATTACAGCTGTAGTTGTTTCCGCTATACTCCGTGTACTTTTTGACGGTTCCGGCTTCGGAGCGGTCCATACGGACCTCTGCATAACCGCCGTCGGACAGCTTGTAGTAAAGGTTGCGGTTCTTGCTCTTGTTGCTGCTGTCCATGCGGTTATTATAGTTTGCGTCGTTGGTACGCTTGCCGTAGGAGACCCAGGAGTCCGACGTTGTGGTGGAGAAGTTATCCCCCATAGAGCCGGACTGATCCAGGACCAGAACGATGTCCGTGGGGACGTCGCTGGTGACGGTGCTGATGACCTTGCTGCCGGTGGCGTAGGCCTCCAGCGTGATGTCATAGGCGCCGGTCTCCTCGTTATAAACGGAGGTCTTGTTGACCACCATGCCGTTATTGCCGTTATCGCTGCTGGGATCGGCATCACCGGCGTCACGGGCCGGGGAGCGCCGGGGGGCAGTGCCGCTGACCGGGGGCAGGAAGGGGGCCACGTCGGTGAAATTCACGGTGGGGTAGTCGATGGAGGAGCTGACGGTGTCCGGGTCACCCTGATCGTCGGAGACACCAAAGACCAGACCGGGCATCAGGGTCAGCAGCATGGTGACGGACAGCACCAGCGCCACAAGGGCTTTTCTCTTCATATGCTGCATTTTTTTCATGTACCGCACCTCCTTAACCCTGCGTTGGCCAGCCCAGCGCCTCCAGAGCGGTGACGCCGTTGTTGGCAGTCTGGACAGCCTCGGCGGCCACATGGACTGTGGCGGTGGCATCCTGATACTCGTTGCCCATACCGGCGTCAAAGGTGACGCAGGTAAACAGAGGGGCGGTGGTCTCGCCGGGGCGGATGGCCTTGTTGCAGTAGAGGTAGCCGTCGGGACCCAGCGTCCAGTCGGTGGTGTTGAGGTCAGGCTTTACCAGCGAAGGGTCCGGCGTGCCGTCACCGGTGAGGCGGATGTCGCCGGTGAGGCGGACACGGATCCATGCATCGGCCTCGCCGGTGTTGCGGACCTCGGCAATTTTGGTGACGGTGGTGCCGGGCATGATGCCCGTCAGATCCTCGAAGGGCTGGGTCTTATCCGCATCCGCCCACTCCTCCACAGCAATGGAGACATTGCCGGTGGTGATGACATTGCGTGCCGTTCCGTCGGCGCTGAAATACGCCAGCGTTCCGGCTGCCAGCGTGGCCACACAGATGGCCAGCACCGACAGTAATAACAGCTTTCGTTTCATGTGGTTGCTCCTTTCCTGTCTATGGTCAGCCTCCATAGGGAGGACAGAGAAGGTGGTTGACCGCAGCGGTCAAACCGGTGCAGCTGCGGTAACAGCTGCACTGGTTTGGCCGGGCCTCTAAGAGGCCACGGCCGCCGGTGTTCCGGCTGGTAACAGGTTCACCGGGGCGGCAGGGAGCCTATAGGGGGGCTTTCTGCCACCCGACACGACCCGCTGGTAACAGGCGTGTCGGGGTTGGTCGGGTCACAGGACCCGTGCCGCAAAAAAATAGGGAGGAGATAGTAGAGTCAGGGAAGCCGATCTGCTTCCTGTTGGGGGGAAATTACTGCCAGTTGGTGGCGGTACCGCCCCAAGGATTGTAGTTGGCGCCGAAGGCGGCATCCATAGCAGCTGCGGCAGTGTCAAAGCCCTCGGCCTGCACAGCAACCGCAAATACGGGATACTTGACCGTGCCTTCCAGGATAGAGAGGTCGGCGTTGGGGTAACGCGTATCGATGTACTTGCCGTCCTTCATATCCACGTTCTTGTCCAGATACACGCCGCAAATGAGCTGCTCGGTGGTCTCATTGGCCGCAACAGGCTGGTAGTAGTCAGCGAAGTAGACGTTGTAGTTGACGCCGTCCATGGTGGTCTCGAAGTAGTTCCACTTGCCGTCATGCATCCAGTTCCACTCCGCACCGAAGGTGGTGTAGACAGTGCCGTCAACGATCTTGTTGCCGAAGTTGCCGTGCAGGATGTTTGCACCGGCGTTGAAGGTCTCATAGCCGTCATCCAGATCGGAGGGAACCGCATAGTAAGCACGAATCCAAGCGGCAGACTTGCCGGTATTCTGAATCGTTACGACCTTGTCGATGTAGTTCGCAGCCTTGGGCTGGCCGTTGGGGTATTTTTCTCCCTGAGCGGAGCCGACGATGGGCATGAGAACCTTATCTCCCGTATAAGGAACAAAGCCGGTATGGTCCTCATTACTCTGCTGCTCGATCAGGTCGATTTTTACGCCGCCGACGGTGAATGTGTTGGTCTCGTTGTCGGTGTCGGTGAAGTAGGCCAGAGAGGCACCGACGATGGCGATGGCGGCCAGCGCCACGCACAGGAACAGGGCAGTGATCTTCTTTTTCATGTAATTGCTCTCCTTTTTGTTTGATTTTTTGGGTATCAGAATGTGCAAGGGATCACTTGGTTAGGGGTTGACCTTGGCCCAAGCATCGGAGGCAGAGGCAACATTGTCCTTCTGCACGGCGTAGGCCTGAAAGGTCAGGGTGGGGGCATCCGTCTTGGCGGTTTCGAGCATAGTCCTGGTAACATCGCTCTTCACGGTGACGGCATTGCCTGCCAGCACAGAGAAGGTCTGGTCGGCGGCGGAGGCGGGAACCTCACGGTAGTAAACGCCATCCACGTCAGACAGAGCGGTCCAGCCCTCAGCAATGGCATAGGTGATGAAAGTGTCCAGATTCTCGGACTTCGTGACCTGCACGAACAGCCAGCAGGCCTCAGAGTTGGCCTTGACGGTGACGGTGGGGTCCTTGGCGATGGTGTTGCCGGGAACCATCTTGTAGTCTGCGGTGGTCTCGGTGAGGCCGATGTTGATATCGCCCACGGTGAAGGTGTTCTTCACCTCGGCGGTCCGATCGGTCAGCCAAGCCAGCGTGCCGCCGACGACACCGGCCACCAACAGGGTCAGAGCCAGAACCAGCGCCAGAATTTTCTTTTTCATACTCGCTTCTTCCTTTCTTACAAACTATGATTTATTTCCACGGCGTGGGGCGCAGCCCATGTGCCGTCGAAACCGGGGGGAAATCAGCCGTTGAAGGCGGCCCAAGCGGCGCCGGCATTGGCGAAGCCGTCGGCCTGAATGGCCTCGGCCACCACGGTGATCTGGAAATTCTCCAGAGTGGCCAGCTGGTCGTTGGTGACCCATTCGGGCAGGGTCACTTTGTCAAACAGGACAGGCAGGACCACATCACCGTCGGGGGCGGCAACGGTCTCGTTGTAATAGAAATAGTAGGTCAGAGTGTCAGTGGCCTTGTCGTAGACGAAGTACTTGGCATTGGCCAACATTTCCTCGGTGTCCATCATGTTATCGGGGATGATGCCGTCCCACTTGGCGGCGTTGGCTTCCACGAAGTTCACCATGCGGATCAGGGGATAGGCGTTCTCCACACCGGTGGGGCCGTCCTCGGCAAACTCGGGGTCAGTACACAGGGCGATGATGGCCTTGGCGTTGTTGAAGGTGACCTTCATGCGGACGTAGCTTGCGTCGCTGCCGGTCTTGACGGTGACGGTGGGATCCTTGGTATAGGTGTGGCCGGGGAGCAGATGGTACTCGTTGGTCTTCACCCGGTCAGCGCCCACCACAGGCGTTCCGTCGGTGTTCACCTTGGCCTCGTCCAGCGTGATCTTCACGTTGCCGACGGTGAAGGTGTTGTTGACCGTGTCTGTGCCGGTGAGGTAGGCCAGCGTGCCGAACACACCGGCGGCTACCAGCAGCAGGGCGCAGCACAGGGTCAACAGGGGTTTGATGCGGTTCCTTGCTTTCATGGTTTTTCCTCCTGCATAAAATGATAACAAATGATATGGTGAGCCTTGCGGCAGGACCGACGGATCTATGCCTTTTGACTGTCCTGACGGATGTGCTTGCCCTGCCCCTTGTCGGAGCCGCCGGAGAGCAGGTCCGGCAGGAAGGTCAGCAGCAGCAGGACGGCCCCGGCGGAGATGGCCACGTACAGGCCGGGGGGGTGCTGGATGTAATTGGCCACGTAGCCCAGCTTGGGAATGGTAAACACCGGGGTGCCGATGACGTTTTTATAGTGGACGAGGCTGCCGTCCTCGGCGTCGTTGGCGTCGCCCTTGGTGCGGAAGCGGAGCGTGGAGGGATCGTCCTCGTCGGGGACCACCTCCACCACCCGGTGGGTGGCCACGGTGTTCTCATCCAGCATGAAGGTGATGACCTGCCCCGGCCGGATGGTGGTGGGGTCCACCTTTTTTACGTAGATGAGGGAGCCTACATGGTAAGTGGGCTCCATGGACCCGGACAGGACGGTGAAGGTGCGGATGCCGGCCAGCCGGACGCCGACCAGCGCCACGGCCAGAAGGACTACCAGCGCCACCAGAATGGTGCTAAGGAGCTGTAAGAGTTTTTTTACGGTCATAGGGGGTTCCTCCCGGAGATAGCTTGGAGCATTTGGCGGGTGCAGGACTATTAAAGCATCTTTTGCTCATGAAGAACGTCGAAACAGAGCAACTGTCCTGAAATTTCCAGTCATATTGCGTGGAGAATGTCAAACAATGACGGTGATGAGGACAGAACGAACAAATAAATGTGGGACATATATGTCTTTACATATTATAAAAGACATATATGTCCAAAGTCAAGACTTATATGTCGTTGTAAGTGTAAAATTTTCGACATAATTCGACAAAAATCGCCGATGAAGCATAGACAATAGACCACGAGGAGAGCATACATGAAGCAGTATCCAAATATTGACGCCATTATTGAGGACAGCGACACCAAGGTGCAGGATCTGGCGAAGGTCATCGGCGTCAGCACCAAGCAGATCCGGCGCTGGCGGGACGGTACCAGCGAAATGGGCATCGAGAAGCTGGAGAAGCTGTGCCGGTATTATCACGTCAGCGCCGACTACATTCTGGGGCTGCCCAGAGATCTGGGGTGGCCCAGGGGCTGACGAGGATCCGGGACAGCTCTCCATCCTGTGAGGATGGGGGGTTCTCCCGCAGCCTTGGCGAGCAGGTGAGGCGTCAAAAAACAGGACAGGGTCCGGTTCCCAAGGGAACCGGACCCTGCCCTGTTTATAAAAGAGGGAAGAGAGAAGAGGTCAGGCTTTTTTCTGCTTCCGCAGGACCACGGTGACGCTCTCCCGCATGGACGAGGAGGAATCGCCGCTGAAGCTGTCGGACTTCGCCGTCAGCGAGGCGGTGGAGGAGACGGCGGAGTCCTTCCGGGATTTTGCCCGGTCTCAGGGCCATCCGCTGGAGTTTGCTATCGTGCCGGGACTCACCTACTGCGGCGACGAGTATGCCGTGCGGCAGCTGGTGTCTATCCTGCTGGATAACGCCGTGAAGTATGCCCTGCCGGAGACACCCATCCGGTTTGTGCTGGAGAAGGGAAAACCGGGCGTCGTCCTGCGGTGCAGCAATGCCTGTACACCGCTGGCCGAGGGGGAGACAGAGAAGCTCTTTGACCGCTTCTATCGGTCGGATCAGGCCCGCTCCGCCGACGGCAGCTTCGGTGTAGGGCTCTCCATCGCCCGGAGCATTGCCGAGGGACACCACGGCTTCATCCGGGCCCAATGCCCTCAGCCGGGGGAGATCGTGTTCACGGCGCAGCTGCGGTAAAGCTCCCGAAAAAACAAGGGTCTTGCGGATGGCCGCAAGGCCCTTTTGCCATACCGGGGAATGGGATGCAGAAAATTCCAGAAAAAATGACAGTTTTTGACAAAAAGGGACTTGCATTGTGTCCATATAAGTGGTAATATGCCTGCGTAAAAGTGCGCGCCGGGACGCCCATGGGCGTCTATCGTTTCAGAGAAACGATAGGGAGGGGTCAAAGAAGGTGTCATTCTGAGGAGGGGCGCAGCCCCGACGTGGCAATCCGTATTCCCCGCATCCCCCACAAAGCCCAACGGCCAAGACCCGCACACGCAAAAAATAGGAGGCAGATATTATGACAAACCGCAAGAGCACCAAACGGGCCTTGCTGGGCAGCGTCGTGGCCATGGTCCTGTGCCTGGCCATGCTGGTAGGCGCTACCTTTGCATGGTTCACCGACACCGCAAGCACCGGTGTCAACAAGATCCAGGCCGGTAATCTGGATGTTCAGCTCCAGTACGCCACTGCATGGGACGAGAAAGGCAATGTCACCAGCTGGGCCGATGCACAGGGCAAGCAGCTGGAATTCAAGAAGGCCGTTGGCGCTGAAAACGAAGCCATTCTGTGGGAGCCGGGCTGCACTTATGCTCTGCCGGAGCTGCGTGTGGTGAACAAGGGCAATCTGGCCCTGAAGTACAAGGTGGCCATCACCGGCATCAACGGCAGCGCCAAGCTGAATGATGTCATCGACTGGACCATCAATGATGCGGATATCAACCTGACCGAGATGCAGCTGAAGGCCGGGGAAGAGGGCGCCGCCTTCACCATCAAGGGTCATATGCAGGAGTCTGCCGGCAACGACTACATGAACGAGTCTATTGACGGCATCGCCATCACCGTCTACGCCACGCAGGACACCGTGGAGAGCGACAGCTTCAACAACACCTATGACGAGAACGCCACTTACCCTGTGGTGAACGTTACGGAACTGAAGGAGGCTCTGACCAACGGCGGCATTGATACCGGCGTCAACGGCGGCTATGGAATCAATGTCAAGGATGGTGCAACCCTCACCATCAACGGCGGCTACTATTACGGCGGCGGTACTGCTGTGCAGGTCCAGAAGGGTACCCTCATCATCAACGGCGGTACCTTCGCCTGCGAGCCGTACAGCAACCCGACTTACGGTTACAACTTCTTGATCAACTGCTTGGACAGCGCTTACAAGAATGGTACAGCTAAGGTCATCATCAACGGCGGTACCTTCGTGAACTTCGACCCGTCCAACTGCACGGCCGAGGGCGCACACACCAACTTCGTGGCCGATGGTTACAAGGTCGTGCCTCAGACTCAGACCAACGGCGACATTTGGCATACTGTGGTTGCTGAGTAATTCCCTGCATCAAAAAGAGCGCTCTCCCCGGAATGGGGAGAGCGCTCTTTTGATGTGTGAGGTTATTCCCACTCGTTCTAGGAACTTATTTCTTAAACAACTTTGTTTAGAGATTATTTGTTCCAGTTCTTCAAAGAATTTTGACTATCCATATTATCAAAGCTATACGATGGGTGCTTATCAAAATCTTATCATCGGTGATAAATTATCGCAGGAAGCACATAGCAGTTATTACAGGTGGCTTGTATGCATTTTAGCATATCCGTGTCAAGTTTTCCAGACAATATCTGGCATTTTCGAACGCATAAAACACGCCCACTCGATTTTGGCTAATCTTTCTGCCAACTCTGCAACCATAGTACTGGCTCCGACTATACGCCTTTGCCCAGCATATGCCGGGCAAACTCATGCTCAGCCATGGAATCGCAGAGCATACACGATCAGGCAAAAAACGGTTCTGCCACATCCTTCGAATCGAATGAGAACACTTTGTTAAGGCTGTCCTGGCACTGTTCCAGCAGAAGCTTCCCCGCGACGGCACAGATTGCGTTGTCCTCAATGAGTTCCTCCAACATAGGGCAAAGCGTCAGAATTTCTCCCGGGGTCGTATGGATCAGTTCCTGATAACGCCTGCAAACATCCTCCTCGGAAATACCTCGGAACCAGCGCATTTCCCCTTCGGTCATCCTCTCGGAAGCAGTACGCAGAGGGTCCAGCGCAGACACGGCACTGAGAATGAAGCCTGTTAGATCGGGATCGTCTGCGCAGAAGGCTCGCAGAAAGTCCGCCGCACGTACCATGATTTCCAGCGAGCGTCCCGGCTGGGGGTCGCGGTAGGTGCTGAACACCAGATCACCGTTGTCCCGGCCCCGGAATCCGCAGCCATAGGCACCGCCCTTCACCCGGATCTCATCCCATAGGAAGGTGAAATTCAATATTTTTTCCATCACAGGCAAACAGCCGGAATAGGCACGATGATGCAGGCGCAGATTGGTTCCCCGGGTGGAAAAGCCCACTGCGGCAGGGATGATAACGCCTTCCTGCATTGCTCCGGACAACGTACAGTGCATTTCCTCTGGAGCAGCGCTGCCCGATGGGATGCCGGTGCAGAATACTTTTGCCATATCCTCGCCAGCGCCATAGGAGCAGGAAAGGGTCATGCGTTCCCGGACAATCAGTCGTTTCATCAGCTTGTCCAGAAGAACCAGCAGATCACGCAATGCGCCCTCATCCGCCTCGGACATGGTTTTCAGCCAGCGGGCAAACTCCAAGCCGCCTGTGTACTCGCTTACCATATTATGGGCAGTCAGCCCGGAGAGGGCACGGGTTGCAGCAAACTGATGTCCGTTTTCAGGCAACGCCATCTGATAGCTCATATTCATCTGCTGAAGGATATCCTGCAGCAATGCGGTATCCTCCCACAGAGTTTGTGTCAGAATTTTTGTCAGCAGATCGGCAGCCGCAGCGCTCTGCTCCGGCAGGCAGACAGCAGACACGCTCAAGTAAATCTTGCAGTGCTCCGGGGTGTTGCCCGCAAGAATGGTGGGATAGATATCCAACTGCCCCAGTGTGCGCTTGATCTGAAGCGGCAGCAGGCTGCGGGAGTGCCGCCCGGCTGCCATACTGCCAAGCAAACGGCAGAAAATGCTCAGTGCAGGCAGCTCCCAGGTTTCCAGATCCGTTGCCAGAAAATGTACTCGGAAGTGGGCCAGTTCACTGGGCAGTTTGTGGCACAGCATAGGGATATCCTGACAATGCGTCTGCATGACCTCCACAGGTTCCGGGGCATCGGGCAGATCGTCCAGGCGCAGCATAGGGATCGCTGCAAGGGCATCTTCGCTGTCCGGTGTCTGCTGCCACTGCTTGAGCGCTTTGGTTTCTTTGGCAAAGGTATCCCACTCCGCTGAAGTCCAACGGTTGGCAGCAACGGTAATTCGCTGCTGTTCACGCTCCGCTTTTTCGTGACTGAAGGTGTTGGAGGGAACCAGAATCACGGTGACCGTGTGGTCATTATCCAGAAACAGCTTCCGAATCAGTTCCTCAAAGTAGCCGCTATCACGCTTTTCCAGAAGCTCCCGAATAGGCTGCTCCACGGTCACGCCTTCGGCAGGATCTCCGCCGTAGAGCCAGGTGTCCAGCAGCTCCAACGCTTCGTTCAGGCTTCTGGGAGAACCGCCGCTGTCACGATCCCGCATTCGGAACGCAAATTGGCACAAGCTGGCATCCAAACGTTCCTTATCCAGGCCCTTCTTTACAATCTCCGTAAGGGTGTCGTGGATTGTGCTGCGCAGGTGGGGGAGTAGCTCCTGATCGGTGTACCACGCCTCCCAGGAAACCAAGCTTTGCAGCATACCGTCGTGGACGGTAACTGCAAAATCCTGACAAAGTCCCTGTTCCAGAACAGCCCGTTTCAGAGGGGCATCGTCATCTCCCGTTAAATAATCTGCCAGTACCGCAGTCGCGTAATTGCGCACACGGTCGCGGTATGTACCCATCAAGGAGGCGCAGGAAACGATTGTGCGCTGATGGGATGATTCGTTTTCACCGATGGCATAAGAAACAGTTCGCTCTACGGATTCAACCGGCTTTTGATAAGCAATGGCAGTTTTCTCGCTGCTAACATCAAACTCTCTCAGGAAATCATCCAGCTTCTGTAAGACACTGTTTATTTCCACACTGCCCACCAGACTAATGCGTGAATTGGACGGGTGATAGTATTTCTTATGCGCCGCAATAAACGCCTCATAGGTCAGATCCGGGATGCGATCCGGATCGCCCCCGGACACAAAGCGGTAACAGGTATCCGGGAACAGCAGTTCTTTTTCCGTATTTCGGAGGATGCTTTCCGGGTTGGAAAAGGTGCCTTTCATCTCGTTGAGCACCACGCCCTGATAGCAAAGTCCGTCCTTATCTCCCTCATAGCGCCAGCCCTCCTGGCGGAAGATCTCCGGACGGTGGTAGATCGCAGGATGGAATACGGCATCCAGATACACATCCATCAAATTCAAAAAATCCTGATCGTTCCGGCTGGATACGGGATAAACCGTCTTATCCGGGAAAGTCATCGCGTTCAGGAAGGTCTGCACCGAGCTTTTCAGAAGCTCCACGAAAGGCTCCTTCACCGGGTATTTGTCCGAGCCGCACAGCACCGAATGCTCCAGAATGTGGAATACACCGGTGGAGTCCTCCGGTAATGTCTTGAAGGCAATGGAAAATGCCTTGTTTTCGTCCGCCCGCTCCAGCCAGCAGAGCTGGGCGCCGGACTTGATATGCTCCATTTCCCACAGCTTTGCCTGCAGCTCGTCCAGTTCCCGGACACGCTGCACCGCAAAACCGTGGAGGATAGTTCCAACTTTCATAGGCTTTGCCTCCTTGTCAGGCTTCCATCATCAGATGGATAATCTCTTTGTCGGTCTGCTCCATGCCGATTCGCACCAGCTTTCCCACAGTGGCGATGGTGTTCTCCACGCCCTTTTTCACGATGCCGTCGCCGCCGAAGAACTGGTTGCCGCTCTCAAACATGGCAAGTCCCAGCAGTCCCGCATCCACTGATGCCGCAATTTTGGCCGCACAGCTCGCTTTGGCCCCGTCACAGATGATGCCGGAGGTGACAGCTATCGCATTGACCACTGTATGGGCAATGGTCTCAAACCGTCCGCCCTTGAGATAGGCGATACCTGCTCCTGCGCCCACACCGGCGCTGACCGCGCCGCAGTAGGCAGAGAGCCGCCCGATCCCTGTTTTCAGGTGGGTAGTCACCAGATTGGACACGCACAGCGCCCGCAGCAGCTCCTCGTGGCTTTTCCCGGTTTCCCGGGCATAGACGATGACCGGCACACTGGCGGTGATACCCTGATTGCCGCTGCCGGAATTGATGACAACAGGCTTTTCGCACCCGTTCATTCGAGCATCGCTGGCAGCCGCCGCCCAGGCGCGCATTTTGCAGTTGATATCGCTTTCCCGCCCCAGCAGGATGGTCGAGCCGATGTTGGCACCGTAATTGCCCCGCAGACCTTCTTCGGCAATGTCCATATTGTAGGCGATCTGCCGCTCCAGCACTTCCTGCACATTCCCCAAATTCACGGTATCCGCAAACGCCACGATGCCCTCAACAGAAAGGCAGCTTCGGCCGATCAGGCCGTCCTCACGGGTCACACATTCCTTTTCCAGCAGTGTTTCCCCATTCCGGCGGATACAAACCAGGTTGGTGTGGTAGTCCACAATGCGGACAAAAGCACTGTCCTCCCCGTGAAATGCGGTGATCTGAATGTCAAAAATGTGGGGAGTGTCCACGCAGTGGACTGCGATGGGAGTGCTGTCCAGATAGGCGGCAGTTTCCGCAATCTGCGCCTGCGCCACACGAGAAATGACCTCCAGCTCCGCATCCGCATCTCCTCTTCAATGTCGGACACGCTCATTCCTTTGGAA
>ERZ773175.885-NODE-885-length-18299-cov-3.162300_pt1 | contig 18299 bp, 9 predicted proteins | sample MGYA00581004_ERZ773175 | MGnify/ENA primary metagenome ERZ773175 (study PRJEB29015, sample SAMEA2737834) | human gut metagenome | biome: human gut; feature: human-associated habitat; material: faeces | place: China | collected 2012 ...
AAGGACTTGATTTTACAGCCATACTATTCCACAACAAGACAATCGCCCAATCAACTGATAAACAGCGTTTTAATTACATATAATTCCCCTATATCTTTACTCTCTATTTTGTAATAGAGAGTAAAGATGTTTATGTTGTATATATACAATTGATTAGCAGGGATTTACGCATAATCATATACCATACATTATGTTTCATACCCTGCAGATGCATAATAGGCTATAGAATTATTCATCATAACACATTGACAACAAATCGATTATATTAAACCATACTGAATCAATTATGAAGCAGAATGAAATAGAATCGCTTTGTTGTCATCAAAAAAGGGAAAGATATGAGAGGGGAACAATCACCCAATGGATTACTTTACGCAAGGGAACATTTGTCATGCAAAAATTACATGACAGATATTAGTACAGGATTCAAATATATTAAATTCGATAAAGAGAAATGCATAGAAGAAGAGTATACCCACAAGAATTATCTTTTATTTTTTTTAAAAGGAGATTTTTCAGTATACTGTAACCAATTTTGTAACCACACATTTCATAGCAATGAGATGGTAGTGTTACCTAAATCTTCAATGATAAAGATTTCCGCAACAGCCAAATCACAAATGTTGGCTATGGCATTTGATATACCGCAAAGCAACTGTGACAAACTTTTATTTCAAGGTTTGAGCTCTATTTGTGAAAATATTAACTATGATTTCAGCCCTATCCCCATGCGCTATCCACTAATGCCGTTCTTTGAAACTGTTGTTCACTGTTTGAGGAATGAAATGAACTGCACATACCTACATAATGTAATAGAACGTGAATTTTTCTTCCTACTCAGGGGATTCTATAATAAAAAAGAAATTGCTACACTTTTTCACCCTATCATTGGGAAGCAATTAGAGTTCAGAGATTTTGTCATGCAGAACTATTCAAGAGTAAATAATCTTGATGAGTTAATTACACTATCAAATATAGGAAGAACCAGCTTCTTTATTAAATTCAAAGAAGAATTCGGAATTACCGCAAAACAATGGATGATGAAACAATTAAAGGTACGTATTTTAGGGAAAGTTATAGAACCGGGCATATGTGTCAAGCAACTAATGGAGGTATGCAACTTCGAATCGCAAGCTCAGTTATACCGTTACTTCAAACAGCATTTTCGCTGTACTCCCAAGCAACTGATAGACCATTATCAGGCGAAAACCAATAATCTTCAAGGAGAATTACGAGAGTGTACAAAAGGAGAGTATTAATGTACTTTTTGATAATAGCTATTCGCAAAAAATAGTCTTATTTTGCAACATCGCTATTATTAAGCGATTGATATACTCTCTATTACAAAATAGATACCGTTTACAAATATAAGTTATAAATATGAGTTTTACAAAATTTGAAGAACAAATTTATGTTTCATATTACAACAGATTAGTCACAATACGATTTACCTGTGCCAGCGTTTCCTGATCGAATTCTTTAAGATATACTCTCGTCATTTCTTCTGAGGTATGCCCTAATCCTGCACTGATGATGGAAATAGGAGCCCCACTTTCTCTTGCCAATGTAGCCCAGGTATGACGGGCAGTATAAGTCGTCAGCCGGACATTTATATTTAACCGAAAAGTGATCTTCTTCAAATATCGATTCACCCTGCCTAAAGCCAAACGATACTGATCGTAGATAGATGTCGACAAAGATGTATCAATAATTGGAAACACATATTCACTGTCATTCGCATATTTATCAATCAATTCCTGCATCTGAGGAGTGACAACTATATGAATCAGCTGTTGTGACTTATGACGTCGATAGCTCAATATACCATCACGAATATTCTTCTTTTTTAGAAATACAATATCAACGAAAGCCATACCTTGGGCATAGAAGCTAAATAAATACATATCCCGCGCAATGTCCATTCCAGAATGAACAGGTAAAATAAGCGAAGAAAGTTTCTTCATATCATCTTTATTAATTGCACGTTTTATTGTCTTGCATGGTTTTGTCTGAATGTAAGTAAAAGGATTCTCGCTTTTAGGCTTAAATCCATCCCGGATAGAGGAATTATAAATCGTTCGGAAATTACGCAGATAATAATTAATCGTATTCCTCGCCAGTCCTTGTGCATTCAAATAGTCCTCATACCCTACCACAAAGCTGAAGTTTATTTCCTCCATCCTGATATCCGACTTACGCGCAGATTTCATACCTATATATTTTTTCAGAGAAATATAGGTGCTATGATAGGCGGCTGCAATACCGTCTTTCCCCATCTTTTTTTTATAAGAAATCTGTGTTTCTATATACTGCATAAGTAGATACGAACGATGACTCTTCTTCTTTTTAAACTCTACGATATCATCTACTAAATACTCCTCATTGTTCCTTTCCAACTCCAATATACGATTCTGGAATCGCTTATAGTCCCGTTTCAACTCACGATTTATCTCCTTTATTTCTTTCATGGAATAAAGCGATGCTTCACAATACTCAACCTCCAAAGCTCCATCAGCCAGTTGTTGCTGAAAGATATGATACTTGGTATAATAAAGTAACTTTCGCCTCCGGTGGATAAACTGAAAAACCAATGGAAATGTACCATTATTAAGCATTCGCTGTTTATTGAGCAATAACTTTATAGATGCCATAATTCTACTTTAAACCTGTTAATTTTTTATTCAAAACAGTGCAAAAGTATAAAATGTTCTTTACTTATAGAATTCTTTAAATTTTAAAATGATTCTTTAGTTGCCCTTATATAAATAATTAAAGAATTCCAACAATAAACTGTTTGTTTTATCCTAAATCAAGCACTAATTCGTCAATATAATAAAAATAACCATTTATGCTTAAACTCGCAAACAAGTCAATTCTGCATTAAAATGAGTAAAGCTTCTTATACTGTTTTGAAAGTTATAACACAAAAATACATAGTTTTTCTAAATCGTTTGCATGTATCCTCCATCTTAATGTTCTATTTTTCGAACTACATTTAACATGTATTTCTCTAAAACCAATAGATTGGAAAATTAAAATACGAATATCAAAACTGCTACGATATATGTATCCAAAATCAAAACTGCTCAGATTTAATTCCTCTTTTTTCGAAAAAAGAGAGATTCGAGTGAATTAAACAGGCACCCAGTTATATACCCTATAGCAGTTCCAATATTTTGTTTACTTAGATTACCACACAGTATGTCTGCGATAATTACCAACAACAATCATTATCAAAGAAAGACAATTGTAGTTATATAAAAAATAGCAACAAGTTTATATATACCAACCTATACGTTTATAATAAATTCCATGATCGTTTATAATAAACGTCCCCACCGTTTATTATAAACTCCCGAAATGAAATTCACAATAAAATCATTAAGTTTTTAAGACAAAAAAGGCTGCAAACTTCATAAAGTCTGCAGCCTTCAGCCTATATCTGATACTCTATCATCTGATGTATCTCAGGAAGATAGTCCATACTTGTTGCTATATTATACCATTCAGGAATATGATTTTACTTTTTTCTTTCATCTGTTTTTTTATAGGTTTATACTATTGATCTACAAATATACAACATTTAAAAGCGTTTGTCAAGTACTTGCTGCATTTTCAGCTATGCGTTATTTGTATTAATGCCCACCTAAATTCATTTTCATCCATGTACACGACCAGTCAGCATTACTATGAACTAATGTTTCGGTATAGGTCTTTGTAGACAATGTGGCACACAACCTCATCGTATCTTTATTAAATGAACGATTTAAAGGAATGGTAAAAGCAAGTTCATAACCTCCCGGCACAACAGAAGGAGTGATTTGTAATCCTTCCAACTCACTATTCTCCCATTTCCCCTTATTACCTTGCCAGACAGTTATATCGCCTTTATATGAACACCATACCTTATAAACACCTTCAGCAGGTTCTTTCAAACATTCATTCTTTGTATCAAGATAGATAAAAACACCGCTTCCTTTTTGAGTTCCTTGTCCACCGGAATACAGTTCTCCATCCTTAACCTTGCAGGTGATATAAAGATTATCTGCATCTTTCCCGACTCCTAAACGTAAATTACAGATTCCGGTATGACCAACAAAAATAGGATAGTTTACAATATCAGAAGAGTTCACTTCTAAATCCCGCATTACATGTCCTTTCATGAAAAACGGAGCCTCCGTCCCCCCCTGATAGTTACTGGTAGCAAGAGCTGCTATAGTATTCGCATCCCAAACAGCCACAGAAGGCCATACTGCATGCTTTCCCGCAGGCACAGGAAAAGGGCGCGTGCACCTTACAAAGTTACGGGCATTCTTGTCACCTATTGCCACTTCCATGGTACTATAAGGCAGCCTGTCACCCAACTGATCGTCGTGACGTATATCATCCACCTGATAAGAAAGTAACGTTTCTCCTGTAGGAAGTACACCTAAATAAGGAGCTCCCATATAAATCCAATCTTCTACAGGTTCGCCCAATGCCATAGCACGATTTGGCGAATCCGCCAATACAGGACGACCAATTATCCGACAATTTAGTACGTACGGTGTATGGTTTGAAAGTAACAAACCCACAATCTTCTATCACACAAACGATTTCATCGCCAACCACCTTACTTACCGGCATTCCATCACGACTACCTGCGCGAAAACAAACTGTCTTATACCCTCCCCATGTCTTACCATTATCCACTGAGGTCATCATGGATATTTCCTGTTCATTAGAATGAGTATATGGCCCCTCATTAGCAAAATAAACTTGCACCTCTCCATTAGGAAGTTGAAGAAAAGACGGTTCCCAACAACCGTCAGAAAAACGAGGTTCCGCTTCATAAATAATCTGAGGATCGCTCCACGTTACTCCATTATCAGTACTACGGCGTACCGCTATAGCAAACGGAGTTATTTCGGGTGTTTGAGGACGATAATTACAAGCAGCCAGCAAATCCCCATTAGCAAGTTGTATAATTTCTGAGTTAGCGATATTTATTCGGGCAGTTCCTTTATCATTCGTTATACTATGGATGGGGAAAAGAATAACAGGATCCCCCCATGTACTACCTTCATCTGTACTACAGCGCATTTCATAGCCTGTATCATAGTTCTCATATACAGCCACCACTGTATTATCCTGTAAACGGATGGAACGTGGATATCCTCCCCTAGTTGCCAGTTGCCGGATTGTTCCATAATCCCAACCAATACGAACACCGTCAACAGGTTCTCCTTTTTTAGCTAAATAAGGGACTCCTGAATCTTCTCCGGCACCATCAGAGTTTCCACAGGCCAGAAGTGTAAGAACACAAAAATTCAAGAGGCTCAATAAACGCCTTGTTTTTGTTTTCATGATATATCAACAGTTTTATATATAACAAATTTTCCTCCCTAAACAGATAAATACCTAGGGAGGAAATACAGTTTTATTTATTCCCAGTAGGGAGATTGTACCAATCCTATCCGCTTATCCATTTCACTCTGCGGTATAGGGAACAGATAATGTTTCTTTTCGAATACACGAGAATCACCTACTGTTGAACGTTTACTATAATCTACCTTATTAGTAGCAGTTATATTCATACCATGCATATATCCGTTGTCTGTTTTCTCTGCAATTTTCCAGCGGTGACAATCGAAATAGCGATGTCCGGCTTCGAACGCTAATTCTATCTGACGTTCATGCTGAATACGTTCACGCATCTTATCTTTGTCCAAGCCTTTTGCCAATCCCGGCAAACCGGCGCGTTTACGAATAGCGTCTACATACTTGTATACATCATCTACAGGCCCTTCAGCTTCATTCAATGCTTCCGCATAATCCAGATAAAGACTACCTACCCGGAAAAGGATAGAGGCTTCTTTCATTCCTCCCTTACCATTAATCACATCTACACCTTCATCGGCAGTTTTTCGCAATAAGTATCCGGTACAGCAATAATCTACTTTGGAGACATTAATACCATCTTTTCCACCTTGCCAAAATTCCAATTGGCGACCACGCCACTGTTGACCATTAAAATTGATTGAAGCATAAAAACGAGGTTCACGACCGACATACATATTATAAACTCCTGCCGGATAATGTTTGCCAGCCGTTGCCGCAAAACCAGTTTCCGAGTAGCCGCTTGCTCCATTTATTATAGGCGTTCCATCTGCATTATATCCGATAATCGGTGTTGAACCATTAGCCATTTCATAGGCATCAACCAGTTCCTGAGTAGGACAAAGACCGCTCCAGCCTCCCATACCGTTGGCTGCCATACATTTCTCCTGATGGATATTGTCACTATAGCCTGTCCCTTGATTTCTGGCAAAGATATATTCTTTATTCCATTTTTTTGAAGGTAGGAATAACTCCATATAGTTTCTATAACCGTTATCAGGTTCATCCGAATAATACAAACCATAATAAGAAGAACCCTCTATCTTATCTATTGCTTCTTTGGCAGCCGCAGCAGCTTTTCCCCATTTAGAATCATCTTTGGGAGCAAAGAGCAATGTACCGTCTTCATTGGCAAATTTAGCATAATCAGCATTTCCATTGAACAGCGGACTTGCAGCATAAAGCAATACACGTGCTTTCAAAGCATAAGCTGCGGCTTTTGTAGCACGCCCATACAAAGATTCAGCCACCGTACCACTCGCATTGGTATAAATCATCGGCAACGCTCCATCAATGCCATATTGACAATCTGAAACTATAAAATCTACGCATTGATCAAACGTATTTCGAGGGAAATATGTCATTTCATCATCCATTTTCAGCGCATGATCCATGATAGGAATAGGACCGTGACTACGCAACAGAAAGAAATGCAACATTGCGCGCATAAAACGTGCTTCACATATCCACACATTTTTTGTAGCTTGCGCTGCCGGACATAAGTCTATATTTTCAAGAAACACATTACATTGACGGATACCTTCATAATAACGCCACCACATTGCATAAGACGTACCCTGACTGGAACTACCTTCGAGCATTTTAGGATTCCAGCTACCACGATTCATTTCTTTAGCCATCGGATAGGTCCAAGTGATGTTCATCTCATCAGATGCACCACTCCAGGCACCTAATGCCCAATAATCATTATCATTATAGTTAGTTTCACAAGGAAGGTAATCGTAAGCTCTTAACAGAAAACGTTCTGTATAAATTTCACTGGAAAACACTTCCTCTAAGGTTATGGAAGTAGCATCGTCCGGAGTTTTATCCAGATAATCACTACATGAAGTCGATACAAATGCCCATGTGAGCAAACATAGTCCTGCCACCTTTATTTTCATTTTCGATATTTTCATATTCATATTTATTTAAAGTTAATCTGGAAACCAAAGTTAATAGTTCGTTGCATCGGATAGTTACCTACACCGTTATTCGACTCCGGGTCTACAATCTTGATATAATCAAGTGTTAATAGATTTTGTCCGTTACAGAACAGACGGATATTATCCATAAACATCTTATCAATCAGTCTTCCTTTGAATGTATAACCTATTTCGGCACTCTTCAAGCGCAAGTAAGAACCATTACGCATATACATTGTGGAAGTTTGGTAGTTATTGTAACTATTAGCATTAAGAACAATAGGATATTTCGCAGTAGCAGCTGTTTCAGATGTCCAACGATTATCATACACCTCACGCAGCACATTCCATGTGCCCTCACCATTCAGGAATGGATAAACAGTTGCTCCTTCCAAAAAGAAACTTGTCTTGGCAGCACCCGTGAAAAATAAACTGACATCAAAATTCTTATATGCCACCGTACCACCAAATCCAAACATAATCTCCGGAGTACGCGGGTCACCAATAGCTACTTTATCATACTCATCCACTACACCGTCACCATTTATATCTTTGTATTTAATATCCCCGGGACGAACGGTACTTTGGAACGTCTGCTTCGGGCTGTTTTTAATATCATCCTGATCCTTGAAGAATCCTAGTGCCACAAGTCCGAATGTCTGGTCAATACGGCGTCCCCGAGCATCTTGATATTCATACTTCGGCTTCGGTTCATCATTTTCAATAATCTTATTACGGGCAAACGAGAAATTCCCACGTAATGAGTAGAATAATCCGTTAGCAACTCTTTTTTTCACTTCAAGTGCGGTTTCAATACCTTTATTCTCCGCCTTACCTAGATTTCCTACCGGAATACTTGCACCTGAGAAACCAGCCAATACAGGCACAGTTTTACGAGTAATCAAGATACCGTCACGCTTTTCCTTAAATATATCCACCTGCAAAGAAACCACATCGTTAAATAAACCCAGATCAAAACCGACATTTAACTTTTTCGCTGTCTCCCAAGTTACATTCTGATTACCGGTCTGCCCTTCCATAATACCTGCCATATAATTATTGCCTTCTTTCCCCATATATCCTGCCGACACATTCATATTCATGGTAGTTAGATAAAGGAAACGGGTGCTGGAAGAAATGTCGTTACCCACCGTACCATAACTTCCACGTAATTTCAAGTTGCTTATCCACCAGTTACGATTCCAAAAGTCTTCATTCGTCAAAACGTATCCCAATGATACGGACGGGAAAAAGCCATAACGCTTACCTTTCGGGAACTGTTCCGAACCGTTATATCCGAAGTTGAACTCTGCAAAATAACGTTGCAAGTAGTTATAGCTGGCACGCCCCGCAATGCCCTGACGACGATAAGGAACGGACCCCGTACGGTCTGTATTACGCAAGTTTACATAATCACGACGGTTGAACAAAAACATTCCAGTAATATTATGCATACCAAATGTGCGATCATAATTGGCTGCCACTTCATAGTAAATGGCACGGTTAGCACTTTCCGCTAAAGTCACATTCTTAATATTCTCATTACGAAGTATATTATAGATGGCATTGCCCTCCGCGTCTTCTCCCATATACTGTTTTACTTCAAAATCCTTATAATATTGTTTATTATTAGAATAATAATGGTCGTAAGCAAACCGTCCGCTTACTGAAAGCCCTTCTGTTACAAGTGAAGATAAATCCCAACGTGCAGAAAAAGTCCCTTGCAATGTATTCCAGTTTTGTGTTTCATAACCACTCTGTGTAGTCATACCCCATGGATTATTACCAAGATAAGTCGGTGAAGCACCTGGTGTACCATCCGGATTCTTTACAGGAAATGCTAAAGGAGAAGTATTACGAATCGCATAAAAGATATCATATTGACTCTTTCCTGGGAAATTACGATTCTGAATAATACCGCCAACCCCTAATTCTACTGAAAGATCTTTCGTGAGATTTACATCTACACGCGAACGATAATTATAACGGTTTACACGACTGTTTGTACTATATGCATTATCGCCATTATCGCGATAAAGCCCACTCTGCGTTGTATAACCCACATTTACAAAATAGCGTACTACTTCGGTACCACCGGTAATATTTAAATTTGTAATGCTCTGTGTTGTATTCTTCTTAAGAACTTCGTCCACCCAGTTCACATTAGGATAAAGATAAGGGCTACTACCGTTTCTGAACAATTCAATTTCTTCATCCGTATAAGCCATATTGGCAACGCCTGCATTATCACGTGCCTCATTCATTAAACCGGCATATTCCGCCGCATTAATATACTCCGGATAACGAAGTCCGGTAAGCACTGCATATTCGGAACGCAATGTCACTTTCGGCTTTCCCAATTGACCACGCTTAGTAGTAATCAAGATAACACCATTAGCACCACGTACACCATATACTGCCGTAGCGGAAGCATCTTTCAAGACAGAAATGCTTTCTACTTCTTCAGTATTAATCGTATTCATATCACGCTCAATACCATCTACCAATATCAACGGGCTACGATTTGTCCATGTTCCAAAACCTCGGATATAAATGCTCGCTTGATCATATCCCGGTTCGCCTGTAGCCTGACGAGTCACAATACCCGGAATTTGTCCGCCTAAAGTATTGCTTAATGATGGAGTAGCTATTTTGGCTATTTCTTTGGTAGAGACATTGGACACAGAACCGGTCACACTGATTTTTTTCTGCGTTCCATAACCTACCACCACCACTTCGTCCAATTTACTGACTTCTTCCTGAAGAGTCACATTTATAATTTTACTTCCACTTACAGGGACTTCTTGTGACACATATCCGATATAACTGAACTCCAAAATTGCGTTGCTACGAGTATCGATAGAGTATTCACCATCAATATTGGTTATAACTCCTTGCGAAGTACCTTTCACTTTGATTGTAGCACCAACAATCGGTTCTCTCGAAGCGTCCGTCACATTTCCCTTGACCTGAAACTTTGTGCCTTGTGCAAAAGATTCCGCACTACTAATCAAGCACACCAAAAGGACAATGACATAGTTCAAAAGCCTCTTGCTCATTCGATTATTTTTATTCATTATAGTATTAGTTTTAAATTAAAAATGATATTCATTTATCCGGTATCCTTTTACTTCAGAACTCTCGGCTTAATTACAGTTCCACTAATAGTAACCACTCCCTGATCCGAAATGGCAAAATCCTTAATATACGATGTTCGAGGTTGTATCTCCGCAGCACTCCAATGAGCATGAAATATATACTTCCAACTACCATCTTTGCATTGGAACGGCGCTCCATGTCCTGTACCTACTAAGCCGGTAGCTGCATCACCCTGCAAAAGTGGATTCTTGCTATACTTCACCCAAGGTCCCATAGGAGTATCTGAGGTTGCATATCCAACTCCATATCCTTTATTTTCATAATGATTAGCAGAATAAATCAGATAATACACGCCATTCTTTTTCAAAAGAGAAGGTCCTTCCGCTACTTTACCTTGCAAAAGTTCCCATGATACTTCAGCTTTTATACATTGATTCAAAGTCTCTGTCTTTATACTCATCAAGTCATCAGTCATCTGAGCCACCCATATCACATTCCCATCTGTAAAACGTACGAAATAAAGATATGGAGTACCGTCATCATCTATAAACAAAGAAGTATCAATGCTTTTCTCACTCCAGATCGGCTGCTTTACTTCTTGTCGGAATGGACCTTCAGGAGTAGTAGAAGTCGCTACGCAAATATGTTCTTCTGCTGAATAGAACAGATAAAACTTCTTCTTAGACTCAACGTAATAGACCTCCGGTGCCCAAAAACCCCATGTACCATAAGAATCGGTTGCAGATAGAGCCTGCCCCTCACGTTTCCAGTTTTTCAAATCGTCAGAAGAAAAGCAGGCAAACCCCTCTCCGGCAGTTGTTCCTCCTGTACCATAAGCATAATATTTATTATTATAGAACATCACGTAGGGGTCTGCAATAGGCAGGTAATTAGTCTCCACACTAACACTTCCCTGACCATTATTATCTTTTTCCTCGTCATCTGTTGCACTCTCTCCGCAGCAAGTAAACAAAAGCCCAAAGGAGAATAGCAATAGACTATATATTTCTTTCTTGAACATAAAATATACTCTTTAATTTTCTATACCAGTTATTAGTTCTAACAATCATTCTTCTTTGATTACCCGAATACGCCAATTCTCACAATCACCTACATATACATTACCTTGGGCATCAATAGCAATACCATAAGGTTTGTTGAATTTAGCTTCTGCAGCAAGCCCATCGACATATCCAGTCTGGTAGCCTATTCCAGCATATGTGCTCACATATCCTTCAGGAGTAATCTTGCGAACAGTGCGCCCATAAACTGTTGTTACTAACAAATTGCCTTCCGCATCCACTGCTATTTGATTAGGCTGGTCCATACGTGAAGAAACACCTTGACCATCAATAATCCCCCAAACTCCATTACCTGCAAAGCGGGTTAGATTAGTACATTTTTTAGTGACAAGATCATAATCAGCTTTTAATATACCCTGATATGGATCACGTCCATTCCAATAAAGAGTCTTTCCATCCGGAGAGAAAGCAAGCCCTCCATATCCTCCGTCACCACCTATATTTTGCATATTTCCGTCAGCATCCGGAAACAAACCGACCACTAATTCATTAAATTGATCTCGCGTAATCACATATTCACAAGTCTCAGTAGCTTTATTATAGCGAAACACATGGCGTCCCCAATGATAAGTAAAAAGTGAACCGTCTACAGGATTAACAGCGATACCATTAATATGGGGCTGAGCTAATTTCTCTGAAGGAATATATGACTTAAGATCTTTGAAACCACCTTTACGGGTTACCATTCCGACTGCAACAGGATTTGCCACATAGTTATTCGCATTATCATTGCCTATAAACAATGTATCTCCATCAAGAGAGAAGCATATACTGCGTGCATTGTTCACTAAGCTTTTTGTGGAACATAAAGTCTCAATTTTACCATCTTTCATACGACGGATGCGGTGTTCTCCTTCATCTTGCAAGAACAATATGGCATCATCCCATTTATCATAAACCATCACAATAGGCCATTGGACAGAAGCCTGAAGATATGCACCATCAACTGTGGTACCTTGACCATTACCGGCTACAGTGTACACATTGCGAATATAGCCATAGGAAAATAAATCAGGATAACTGTATACTACTTCCCCAACTCTGACTTTCACTACGCCACTACCACTAGCTTCAGCCACTCTAGCCATAATACGGGTAGAAGTAACCGAAATCACCTCTGCTTCTTTTTCATTCACCCATACTTGGACTTGGCTGATATCCTCTCCAAAATTATTGCCTCGAATAGAAAGTTCCGTTCCTTTGGCACCTTCTGTTGGCAAATAAGTCTGGAATACCAGATCAGAATTCTTCAATCCACCGGACCAATCCTTGTCTTCTGTACAACTAGTAAAAAAACTAGCTGCCAATAGAAAAGAGCCGACACACAAAAAACTGTTTTTCATTTTCTTTATTATTTTGGTTAAACATTTATATCATGATCCTTATAAAAGGAATTAGTCCATAAATCGTATTATTTAAGGATTATATACTTCAGCGAAGAAAAGCGGAAGAAGAGTCTTATAAAAAAAACTAATACTTGCCAATTCCTTATTTATGTATCAACTCTTCTCCCTATCTACCAAACAATATATACAAAATCATATTCGCGCAAAAAATTAGATATTGATTAATAATAATTAATAGCTTATAAAGCCAGTTTCTAATCTGGTATTTATCCGTTACTTCTATATTAATTGATCTAGAAGAAAGTTTTTTCCCAACCAAATAGACAGGTCAAAAAATAAGTTCCTACCTTCGAGACATTCGCAAAGTTATCGGAACCTACCTGAAAAGGATATAAGAAATTAACCTGATATTATTAAATTCTATCCAAAAACCAGTGCAGAGATAGTCAGAATCAGTTTTAGAGCAATTTTATAAGAATTTGTTCATTGCATGAAATCTTTCGGTAACACTCCAAATTGTTTCTTAAAACAGTTTGAGAAATAAGAAGGTGAATTGAATCCTACCATATAAGAAATTTCTACAATCCCATATCTTCCATCTTTCAGAAGTTGGGCAGCTTTCTTTAAACGTATCAAACGAAGATACTCATTCGGACTCATATCCAATACTCCTTTCAGCTTGCGATAAAAGTTAGAACGTCCCATATTCATAGCTTCCGCCATGTCATCAATCACCAAATCGGTGTTATCGAGGTGCTGAGATACATACTCGTTCAACTTCTGAATAAAAACTTCATCCGCCTTCGTTTGAGCCATCGTATCGGCCTTTATAAAAGGAGACTCTATAAAGCGACGCCGCAACCTTTCACGATTACTTAACAGATTGGCAACATTGACACGCAGATATTCTACAGAAAAAGGTTTCTCAATATATGCGTCCGCTCCTTGTTCCAGTCCTTCAATTTTCGACTCCAGTGTTGTTTTGGCTGTTAACAATATTATGGGAATATGACTGTAGTCTAAATTAGACTTCAAATGCTCACACAATTCAAGTCCATCCATTTCAGGCATCATTATATCACTTATCACAAGGTTGATATACTCATGTTCAAGTACTTTTAGCGCTTCTATCCCGTTCTCGGCTGTTATAACATGGTATAATGGTGAGAGCTGTCGGGCAACAAAAGCCAACATATCCTTATTATCTTCTACTATCAAGACCGAAGCAACTTCCTTTTTATCCTTATCAGAAGACATTATACGTGTTTCATTATCTTCTTCATCATACACTGGCTTTTCACGATGTTCTTCTTCCAAAACGTCCGAAGCCGTCTGATGCTGTATCGGAATGGAAAGGATGAAGCGGTTACACTCCATATCTTGATCCATCGTTAACGTCCCTTGATGTAATTCTGCCAATGAACGCGCCAAAGCCAGCCCAATGCCTGTTCCCGGAACTATGTCTTTTCCATCCCGATACTGTACGAAAGGACGAAATATGTTCTCACGCATCACAATAGGAATTATCTTTCCATCATTGCTCATAACAATAGTAAACTCTTTCCCTGCCTCATCAACCGATAAGCTGAGATAAGCATATGTTTGGGCATATTTCAAAGCATTCGTAAACAAGTTGCTGAGAATCTTAGTCAAAGCTTCTTTATCCACAGAAGCCAATAATTCTTCCTCGGGAATCTCTACCTTAAGCTCAATTCCTTTCTGGTTAACCAAAGTGGTAAAACGCTTATAAACAGAACGAATAATAGAACCGACGCTGCACTCTACCGGATTTAATTTAAACCCTTTATTTTCTGTTTTACGGAAATCAAGTAATTGATTTGTCAGATTCAGTAATCGTTCTGCGTTCTGGTCCATAATTTCTAATTCCATCTTCACATTTTCAGGAAGTGCCTTCTCGGTAAGTACACTTTCTAAAGGACTTTTGATCAGCGTCAGAGGGGTTCGGATCTCATGTGCCACATTCGTAAAGAACTCTATCTTAGAAGTATAAAGTTCCCGTTCTTTTTCCTGCTCAAACTTCTCCATCGCTCTCTGGTGCTTTTCGACTGCCCGCTTTCTAAAGTAGAAGAAAGTAGCGAAAAGTGCTCCAAGTATTAATATTACATAGATGATATAAGCCCATACAGACAAATAAAACGGAGGTAGAATCCGGATCTTTAAAGTACGCACATCCGGATTCCAGATTCCATCACTATTTGCAGCCTTTACCTTTAGCACATACGTCCCATAGGGTAAATTAGAATATGTAATCAGATTTTTACCTACCGAATACCATTCTGAATCATATCCTTCGAGCTTATATAATACTGTATTCATGTCAGGTGACTGATAACTAAGAGCTGCTACACTGAAAGAAAAAGAGTTCTGATTCGATTGAAGCTCAAGGTAGTCGGATAATGTAATACTTTGCTTTAACGGAGAGTCCGTACTACCAACCGGAACCTTTTTATTAAAGAGCATAAAATCTGTTATTACCACAGGAGGGAGAAAATCATTGTCAACAAAAACAGACGGTTCGAAAGAAATAAAACCATTAATACTACCAAAGTATATCCGTCCATTCTTGTCCTTGTAACTGGACTGATAATTAAATTGATTACTCAGTAACCCATTAGCAATCGTATACACCTTAAATTCTAAAGTTTTCGGATTAAAATGTACCAGCCCTTTATTGGTTGTAATCCAAAACAACCCTTTTTCATCTTCCTCAATTCGATGTACGACATTACTCGGCAATCCAATACTCGAATCATAACGCACAAATATCTTACCAGAAGGATCAAAGCGACAAAAGCCTCCTCCCTGTGTTGTAAACCAAAGCTGATTCTGGCTATCTTCAAATATACTCAGTACTTTGTTAGAAGGCAGGCTTGAAGGATTCGTTTCATCATGCATATAATGTTCCCACTCACCAGTACGTACATTTCTCTTATATACACCATCTATGTAAGTTGCCAGCCATAGATTCCCCTGTTTATCCTCCTTGATATTATATATAAATACCCAACCAAGTTCAGGTACACGTTCAAAACGGTTTGTTTCAGAATGATAACGGAATAATCCGGCTGTTGTTCCAAGCCATAGATTACCTGAAGTAGTCCGACAAATAGAGAAGATATCATTGGGAGCATCAAAATAATGCTTTACAGCGTGGGTTCTTAAGTCAATCCGATTTAGCCCTTTGGCAAAATGTCCGACCCATAAATAATTCCCATCCACACATAATCCATGTACATTATGATAAATGTCCGGATGCCTGAATGGTTCGATCAGCCCTGTAGAAGGATAATAATGAAAAAGCCCCTTATCTTCGGTACCGATCCAGAGAGTACCATCATGATCGGCACAAAACTCCCGCACCCGTTTCCCCATTTCATCAATTTCTGTCCGGGGATAGACTTTATCAAAATAAGTATATTGCTTAGGATAGTAGTTCACACCGCCAAAATAAGATCCAATCCATATCCCCCCTTCACGATCTTTACAAATCGAATAAATGGCATTATCGGAAATAGAATACGGATCACCGCTCACATTCCGTAAATGAACAGTTTTCTTTGTACGTAAATTATAAATATAAAGCCCAGATTCCGTTCCGGCCCATAACTCATCATCCGAATAGAATGCTATCTCCCGAACATAAATATCATCTCCGGATTCATCTTTGGATAAAAGAGTACGCACAGTCTTATTGGTCAGATTCACTTCTTTCAACCCCGTTATGGTCCCGACATACATACAATTATAAGGACCGGGAAGCAGTTTGCATATATATTCTCCTTTGAAAGGTTCATTTCCATCTTTAGGAAATACCGGGACCAAGGTTTGGAGTTTATCCTTTGAAAAATACAAGTTGCCATCACGTATATCCAGCCAACATACATTATCCGAATCAAAGTAAAGTTGCCCAAGACTACCAAATTTCAACCTGCCGGATTGATCTGACAGATAATTTATCAGCTTATTAGTCTGAGGATTATAATAAAAAACCGCCTGAGATTGTGTCACCACCCAAATTCCTCCGTCCTTATCTCCCGTCACCAGATTGACCGTATAATCGATCCCTGTATCTAAATCACTTTTCATTATAAAACGTTCCACAGTCTCGTGCTCAGGCGAATATACATAGAGTCCTACATCTGTTCCTATCCAGATTTGTCCTTGCTGATCTTCGTACAAGGAGGTAATGAAGTTATTCCCCAAAGTGCCGGACTCTTTCATAAAAGCCCGAAAGGAAATGCCATCATATCGGTCTAATCCATCCTTCGTTCCAAACCACATAAAACCCTGTTTATCCTGAAGAATGGCGTGAACCGTATTTTGAGATAAGCCATTATTTATATCCAGTGAACGAAAAGCATAACCCTCATTCAAATCGGCAAATACATAAAAAGTATGAAAGATAAAAACAATCAATATAAAAAGACTGTGCAATATTCTCATAACGTGCTCCTCATCTTATTAAAAAAGTATTATATACAACAAAGTTAATCTAATATATCAAATAACAGATGCCATTGTCACTAAATCAAGTGAGCAGAACACCCTTCCATCATTGGTACTATTATACAATAAGCAAACATCAAAGAGAAACCGGTGAAAGATAATAGTTTATTGAATATGATGCGCTATTCGACTTATTAGTTTGTTATAAGACAAAAGTAGCAAACATGGAATATTTGGTGTATCAAAAATTGTTCAAAAGTTAACAGATTCTATGCAAATACATGGAAATACATAGCTAAAACAACGATACAGTAGTATAAAACAATAGAGGAACCGTATTCGATCCCTCTATCAGTTTGAATAAAATAAATATCTTATGCAATCCACTCAATACGTATGGAAAGATTGACAAGCAAACATAAGCATTCCGGCAAGGATAAATAACTGTCGTAACAATGCCTAATATACCTGACTTCAGACACTAATGCCTGCGTTATCAGACATTAATAACTGATTTCTCAACTGTTAAAACCTGATATGCCAACTATTAATACCTGACGTATCAATCATTAATACCTGAAGTCTCCTACTTTTCGAACAATATTTGCTCAGAAAAAATAAAAATAACCGCTTACTTTATAACTTTCGGTTTAATAACCTTTCCGGTAATAGAAACGACACCTTGTTTAGATATGGTAAAGTCTTTAAAGTATGAAGTCCGCGGGTGTATTTTCTCTTTATTCCAATGAGCATGAAAAATATATTTCCAACTGCCGTCTTTGCATTGGAAAGGAGCACCATGCCCAGTACCTACCAGTCCGGTAGGCTCATCCCCTTGCAAGAGCGGATTCTTGTCATACTTAGTCCATGGACCTATTGGCGACTTGGAGGTGGCATATCCTACTCCATAGCCTTTATTCTGATAGTGATTGGCAGAGTAAATCAAATAATACATACCCTTCTTTTTCAGCACCGAGGGCCCTTCCGCCACTTTAGCCTGC
>ERZ773175.910-NODE-910-length-18004-cov-6.412279_pt1 | contig 18004 bp, 25 predicted proteins | sample MGYA00581004_ERZ773175 | MGnify/ENA primary metagenome ERZ773175 (study PRJEB29015, sample SAMEA2737834) | human gut metagenome | biome: human gut; feature: human-associated habitat; material: faeces | place: China | collected 2012 ...
CCCCTGACCCGTTCCGCCGCCTACGCCAACCTGCCGGAGGTGGTGGGCTGCGACGCGCTGGCCGAGCCGGACGCGGACGTGGACGCCGGCAAGCTCATCATCGTCCCCGGCCGGGAGGGCTACCGTCTGGGCCGCGCGGTGAACTCCCTGACCACGCTGACACCGGACAAGGCCGCACCCTTCCAGAAGATCAAGATCGTGGAGGGCATCGACCTGATCCGGGGGGACATCGCCAAGGCCTTCGAGAGCGGCTATGTGGGCAAGGTGCTCAACGATTACGACAACAAGCTGCTGCTGGTGACGGCCATCAACGCCTATCTCAAGGGGCTGGAAGGGGATGTGCTGGACAAGACCGCCGACAACCGGTGCTTTGTGTCTCTGTCCGGGCAGAGAAGCTATCTGGAATCCAGAGGCACGGACACCTCCGACATGAAGGACACCGACATTCTGAAAGCCAACACCGGCAGTCAGGTGTTTTTGGAGGCCAAGCTGACCTTCTGCGACGCCATGGAGGATCTGGCGCTGGTCATCTCCATGTAACCATCGGACGAACGTGAAATAGGAGGAACGTATGAGTAATTTACAGGCAAACCGCACCCTGTCCGGCTCCTTTGCCGAGGTCTGGGTGGACGGCGCGCGCATCGCCGAGCTGTCCCAGTTGACGCTGACCGTCAAGGTCCAGCGGGAGAAAGTCCAGTTCGGCATGGACGTGGATTCCAAGATCACTGGCTACGCCGGAGAGGGCACCATGACCCTCAAGCAGGTCTACACCAGGTTCTACGAGGTGCTGGAACAGGCCAAGCGGGGCCTTGACAAGCGGTGCACCATCACCACCGCCCTGAAAGACCCGGACGCCGCCGACGGCGGCGAGGAGCGGTACAGCATCGACAACGTGGCGTTTACCGAGCTGCCCTTCATGAACTACAAGATGGGCGAGGTGAACCAGCAGAAGCTGCCCTTTACCTTCCGGCCCTCCGATCTGGTGTGCCTGGACAGCATCCGGGCCGCTGACTGATGGCGCTGGCGGACGTCCTGCGGGAGCGTGTCTCCCGCAGGGGCCGCACCGCTGAGGTGGCGTGCGGCCTGCTGGGGACGGTGACGGTGGAGGCCCTGCCGCCCAGAGAGTGCGCCGCCCTCGGACTGCGGGACGGCGGGCGGGCGCTGTTTTACGCCGCCTGCCGGGACTTGCAGACCGCCGGGGAGACGCTGCGCCGGGAGGGGCGGCTGTTCACCCCTGCCGAGGTGACGGCCTATGTGTCCGACGAGGAAGCGGCGGCCGCCGCACGGACGGTCCTGGCGCTCAGCGGCGTGACGGCGTCCGGGGACGGCCCATCGACAAAAAGCGCGGAAGTCCGACTTGGTGACGTGCAGAAGGACGGGGCGCATTTGGAGGTCGAAGCGCCGTCCGAGGAGGAAATCCGACTTGGCGGCGTGCAGGAAAACACGGTTCAAAAGGCCGAAGTCCGACTTGGTGACGTGCGGAACGATGCGCCTCATTTTGCAGCAAACGCGCCGGTTGCGGGGGAATTCCGACTTGCTGACGTGCAGGAAAACGGGGATCTTACGGGAAAAGTCCGACATGAGGACGTGCGGGAAAAGGCGGTTCAAAAGGCGGAAATCCGACTTGGTGACGTGCGGAAACCGGACGATACGGCAGAAGATGGACAAGTCTCACATGAGTTTTTCGGCGGGGACGGTTCAGACCGGACAGACCCTATCTTGGGTGGTGTTTCCGATTTTGTACCACAAAATCTTGCGTTGTCCGAGGAAAATGACCGATTTTCAGCACCTTTGGAACTGCCCGGGAACACTAAGAAAGTGTCCGGGCAAGGGTCGAATCTGCACGAATCTGAGTCGGAAGCCGGAGAAGCGCTGCACGAAATGAAGTCGGATTTGACGGCGGCGAGACGGCGGGGCTTGCACGAAAACAGGTCGGAAGTCGAGGAACCGGTGCACGAAATGAAGTCGGAATCTGCGGCGGCGAGACGGCGAGGCTTGCACGAAAGCAGGTCGGAAGTCGAGGAAGCGGTGCACGAAATGAAGTCGGAATCTGCGGCAGAGAGACGAGAGGGCTTGCACGAAAGCAAGTCGGAAGTCCGGGAAACGGTGCACGAAACGAAGTCGGAATTGACGGCGATAAGGCGAGAGGGCTTGCACGAAAGCGAGTCGGAAGTTGGAGAAGTGGTGCACGAAAGCAAGTCGGAATCGGTGGAGCGGTTCGCCGAGGGACTGTTGGAGGGCCTGCGCCGTGCCGCCGCTGTGAGATAGGGGGTTTTCTATGAACACCAGAACCGTTTTGCTTTGGCACAACAACGGTGAGGAGCGCATCTACTTTACAGTCAATCCCGCCCGGCTCACCGTCACCCGGCCCAACGAGAACCGGGTGCGGAGCCTTGCCATGGGCGGGACTGTGAATATCTGGGGCGGCCGGGGTCTGCGGGAGGTCAGGCTGACCACGTTCCTCCCCAGTGCCTACTCGCCTTTTTTTGACGGAAAGGAGCCGGAAAGCGTCCTCGCCATGCTGAAAAGCTGGCAGGATTCCGGAGATCCCGTGCGGCTCATCATCTCCGGCAGCGACATCAACGATGCGTTCCTCATCGAGGACGTGTCCGAGACGCTGGCGGAGGGGGACAGGGACGTGGGGCTGACTGTGACACTGCGGGAGTATAAATTCAAGTCGGCGCTGGCGGCTCTGACCGGGGGGAGCGGCGGGAGCGGTTCCGCCCCTGTCCGAAAGCGGACGGACGAGCGGGTCACGCCTCAGACCTACACCGTCAAAAAAGGGGACACCCTTTGGGACATTGCCTGCCGCTTTTACGGCGATGGGACGAAATGGGGGCGCATCGCCGCCAAAAACGGCGTGACGAACCCACGGAAACTGCAAATCGGAAAGGTACTGACGCTGTGAAACTGCTGATCGGACAACAGATGGTCATGCCCGCATTGGAATCGGTACGGCTGGGCAAGACCCGGAACGAGGCGGCGGCGTGTCTCACCGCCACGGTGCTCATCGCCCCGGCGGACACCTACTTTTTGAAACTGTCCGTGGCGGTGGGGGACGTGGTGCGGCTGCTGGATGACGGCGGGAAGGAGATCTTCCTCGGCAGCGTCCATGAACTTGACCGAACGCCGGAGGCCGTGACCCTGACGGCCTATGACCGGGGCGTGTATCTGACCCGGAACGAGTTGTATGGCGTGTACGCCGGGACGGGACGGCGGATCGCCGGGAAGATCGCCGGGGAACTGGGCATCCCGCTGGGGGCCGTGGAGGATGACGCCTGTATCGAACCATCGTCACCGGGCCGGGGGAGTCCGCCTTCTCCATTCTGCGCAGAGCCGTGGGGGAGGGGCGGGAGATCGCCGTCCGGGACGGGGCGCTGACCGTGACGAAGGGGGGCGGCGGGGCCGTTCCCCTGCCGCCGGAACGGGTGCTGGAGGTCTTTGGGCGGGCGTCCATGGGAAACATGGTGAACCGGGCCGTGGTGACGGGCCGGAATGGGCGTATCCTCGCCGCCGCCCAAAATACCGGGGACATCACCGCCTGCGGGCGGTTCCAGCGGGTGATGGGAAAGAGCGGCGATCCGCAGGCGCAGGCCAGGGCCGCGCTGCGGCGGCGCAGCCTGTCCGCAAGGGTGACGGTGCTGGGGGATCTGTCCCTCCGGTGCGGCGGGCGGGTGGAGGCTCACCGGCCCCAATGGGGGCTGGAGGGGGTCTATGACATCACCGCCCACGAGCACCGCTGGGAAAAGGGCGTGTTTACCACGTCGCTGAGTTTGGAGGGAATTGAGGCATGAACGTTTACAGTGAACTGCTGGAACTGCTGACGCCGGAGCGGAAGGACGCCCCGGCGGGGCTGTTCGGCACGCTGACGGCGGTTTCGCCGCTGACCGTTACCGTCCGGGGGACGGCGCTGACCGAGGGGCTGTTTTATCTCCAAGGGACGGTGTTCCGTGAGGAGGACATCGGCAGGGAACTGGCGCTGCTGTCCTGCGAGGAGGGCTTTTGGATCCTCGGCTTTGTGGGAGGTGGGGGCGCGTGATCTTTCCCGATTGGGGCACAGCCCCCGACACCGCGCCGGAGGCGGCGCTGCCGCTGTTCCGGGAGTGGGCCGTGGACTGGGAGAACGGATGCTTTGCCCTGCGCCGGGGAGAGCCGTATCTGGTCAGCGGGGACGAGGCGTTGAAAATTTGGGTGACACGGGCGCTGCGGCCGGAAAGCCAGCGGTTCCGCTACACCGCATGGTCGGCGGACTACGGCAACGAATTGACGCTGCTGCTGGGCGGCTGCGTGGATCAGGGTATTCTGGAAAGTCAGGTGCGGCAGTATGTGCGGGACGCGCTGCTGGCGTGTCCCTACATCCGGGAGGTGGACGGGTTCTCCTTCTCGAAGAAGGGGAGCCGGGTGGAGGCCCGGTTCACCGTGCACACCGTCTATGAGGAGTTTACCCAGAAAACGGAGGTTTCGATCAGATGACCAAGGAAGAAATGCTGCGGCTGCTGACAGCCGCCTACACCGGCCCCGGCAGCGCCGCCGAGGGCACCTTTGCTGGAGACGTGCTCCGCGCCTGCGCCGACGGAATGGCGCAGCTTTGGAGCATGGAGATCGACGGACTGGAACGGCGGGCCTTTGTGTCCTCCGCTGTGGGGGAGTGGCTCACCGCCGTGTGCGCCGACCGGGGGTGCGTCCGCAAGGAGGGGGAGACGGACGAAGGACTGCGCGCCCGGACGCTGGCGGCGCTGGCCGCAACCCCCGCCTCCGGCAACGCCGACCACTACGCCGCGTGGTGCGGACAGGCGGCGGACATCCTGCGGGTGAAGGTGCTGCCTCTGGCAAGAGGAAACGGCACCGTGGACATCGTGGCGGTGGGCCGGGAGGGGAAAGCCCCCGGCGGGGCCGCCATCCGGGAGGCCCAGGCCGTCGTGGACCGGGAGCGGCCCGTGGGCGCGGATGCCAGAGTGAGAGCCGCCGCTGAGACGGCGGTGAATGTGGCAGCGTCCGTGACGCTGATGGACGGCGGCAGCCTGGAGGGTGTGAAAACCGCCTTTTCTCAGGGGTTGACCGCCTTTTTCCGGGACAACGCCCTGCGGACGCGGGTGGTCAGCCACGGCAAGGCCCTGCGGCTGCTGCTGGACTGCCCGGGCGTGGCGGATGTGTCCGGCTTCACCATGAACGGCAGCGGCGACAGCCTGACGCTGGCGGAGGGCGCTGTGCCTGTGGTGGGCACGCTGGCGCTGACGGAGGTGAAGGCATGAGACTGCCGGAGTTTTTGACGGAGCTTTCCCCCGTCCGGGAGACACTGGCGGCGCTGGAACAAGGGGAGAACGCCATGGCGGAGGCCGTGGCGGAGAAAAACGGGCAGGTGTGCGTGACCACCGCCACCGGGGGGCTGACCCTGTGGGAGCGAGACTACGGTCTGCCTGTCCGGGAGGGGGCCGCGATGGAGGACCGCCGTGCCGCCGTCCGTGCCGCCATGGCCGGGGGGCGCACCCTGACCCCCGCCTTTTTGAAGGAGCTGTGCGTCACGCTGGGCGGCGGAGACCGGGGCGAGGTGGAGGAGGACTTCGCCCATTGGAGCGTCACGGCGCTGACCGTGGGCGAGGGCCGTGTTCCGACGGACATTCCGGCCCTGAAACGGGCGGTGGAGCGGCTGAAGCCCGCCCACCTATCGGTGGCGGTGCTGCCCACGGCGGACTTGACGGCCCACCGCTGGGAGGCGGTCACCGGCGGCGTGATGATGGAGGTCTGGGGGTAAAAGGAATCGTCCGGTGTGGAATAATCGCGCTCCGGCACGAAAGAAGAGCTGATTCGAAAAGTGTCCCCTTTGAAGGCTGCTTCAAAATGAAAATTGCCGTAATAACGCAAACATACCCTGCCAATCCGGCAGGGTATGTTTGTTTGCATTTAATTTGAACGGTTACGAAACCCCAGTTCCTCTGAGACAATGCCGGAGGGGCGGTGAGGGATGATGAGACAATCAGTTCAGCGAAGTACTGAGCGCAATGCTCTTATACTGCTCGCCAAAGGTGTGAATGGCTTGTACCACCGGAGTGGCCAGTTCTGCACCGGTTTCCGACAGGGAGTACTCCACACGGGGCGGAATCTCGTGATACATGGTGCGGATGACCAATCCGTCTGCCTCTAATTCCTTGAGCTCTGAAGAGAGCACCTTGGCGGAGATGTTGGGAATCAGATCTACGAAGTCACTGTAGCGCAGGTGGCCCCCTTTGGACTCAAAGGCTAACAGATAGAGAAGCAGCAGCTTCCACTTACCTCCCAGTACCAGCAGAGACCGCATGACGGGGCACGTGGCAATGTTCACTGCATTCCGGTGATTGGTGATTTTATCTCTAGCCATATGCGAATGACCCCCTTCTATGTAATGTCAGTTTGAAACAAGTATAATGAAAATTTTTAAAAAATCAAGTCCCCGTCAAATACAGTCATTCTGTAAACCAACGGAGAAACCGGTCAGGCTCCTGTTTGAGCCTGACCTTTTCGTAGGAAGCAACAAAACTTTGCATGAAATTCTGGAAGCAGATATAGCAACCGTTCATAAAACATATTATTGGAATTTAGCCATAATTAACAGAAAATGGCGAATTTTTGGCAGAATTATGGTAATGCACTAACAAAAAAGTAACTAGATAGTAAAAAAGTGCGGTCTTACTTTTTGCAAAAAAACTGATATGATAACAGTGTAGAAAGCCCTATGGCAAATATACACAAAGGAGAGATTTTATGGTGACCAATGAAGTCCTCAATACGATCCTGCGCCGCAAGGGCGTAAAGCAATACAAATCGGAGCCTGTACCCAGAGAGCTGCTGGAGACCATTGTGGCAGCCGGCATTGCGGCCCCTAATGCCTTTAACCGGCAGGCGTGGCATTTTGCCGTGGTAACCAACAAAGCTCTGCTGGATGAAATTGATACGGAAACAAACCACCGCCTGGGGGATGAGGAGGGCTACCATTCCCTGTATGGTGCGCCGGTGCTGATTGTGATCTCCTCTGCCAAGGATAATGACTTTGCAAAGCAGGACTGCTCTGCCGCCAATGAGAACATGGCGCTAGCCGCCACGTCTCTGGGACTGGCCTCCCGGTATCTAGACGTACCCAATCTGTACACCAATGCCCCGGAAGGCGCCGGATGTAAGGAAAAGTGTGGAATTCCGAAAGATTATAACACAGTGTGCTTCCTGTGCTTGGGATATTCTGATGATCTTGATGAGCAGCCCACACCCAAGCGCAGTGATGTTGTAACCTATGTAAATTGAGGAAAGGAGCAGCTGAATCATGCCGAAGATTGTTATCAGTGGAATCAGCGAGGAGGTGGTGCGCACAGTGACCCCCCGGCTGATTCCTGCCGTGGCAGAAGCACTGGCATGCCCGGTGGAGTGGATTTCCTTTGAATATGTGCCTTCGATATACTTGGGCGCAGAGGGGGAGGACAGGGGGCACTGCCCCATGGTGGAAATCTACTGGTTCAAGCGCCCTGAGGAACTGATGCAGAAGGTTTCCGATATCTTCTCCGAAGAGCTTGCCCGGGTAGGTATCAATCGAGTGATCATCCAGATCATTGACACCCTGCGGGAGAATTATTTCGATCTGACCCATGATGTCGTATAAGCCTTATTTTATACTTATAGGAGGATCAATCAATGAACTGCAATGAATGCGCAGGACTCCAGACCCAGTATGACGTGTTCTCGCTGGATAAGGCCGAGACCCTAGCCCTTCTCCATGGCTGCGGCTTTTCCTATGAAGAACTGAAAAAGCCCAGAGTTGCTGTGTTCAACACGCTCAACCCTATGAACCCGGGCCATATTCATCAGGATGCCATCGCTAAGGCTGTGGCAGAGGGTGTCCGTGAGGCTGGCGGTTTACCGGTGGAATTCAACGGAACAAACCTCTGCGACAGTATGTTGGAAAACCAAAAGTACACCCTGCCCAGCCGTGACCTGTTGGTCAATGACATTGACCTGATGGTCAGCTATCACCGGATGGACGCACTGGTGATGATCGGGACCTGCGATAAGGTGCTGCCCGCCCTGCTGATGGCTGCCGGCCGTTTGAATCTGCCTACGGTGATTGTTACCGGCGGCTATATGAAGCCCGGCAATTACCGGGGCGAAAATGTGGACTTCATTGACATCGGCCCCAATAAGACCCGCCTGCGGGAAGGGAAAATTACCCAGGCTGACTTTGATGAACTGGTGGACGTATCCGTTCCTGGCGGAGGGGCCTGCTGCATGATGGGTACCGGCAACACCATGGCCATTATTACCGAGGTCATCGGAATGTCTATGCCCGGCAACTCCAGCACCCCCGGTAGAAGCCAAGAGATGCAGGAGCTGGCCAAGGCCGCCGGTAAGCAGGTCATGGAGCTCTATGCCAAGAAAATCACTGCCCGGCAGATCATTACCAAAGAGTCCATCACCAATGCCATCAAGACCTGCATGGCCATCGGCGGCTCTGGCAACACCATCATCCACGTTCCCGCCGTAGCCACCGAAGCCGACATCGAAATGAACTTCAGTGACATCTATGCCGCTGCCAGCTTTGAGATCCCCCTGCTGGTAGGCGTCCGTCCCAACGGCCCCTATAATCTGGATCAGTATGCCAAGGCCGGTGGTACGCAAGCGATTCTCCATGAGCTGCGCGACCACCTGGATACCAGCTGCATGGCGGTGAATGAAAAGACCATCGGCGAGAACATTGCCGGCCACGAGATTTTGGACAGAACGATCATCCATCCTCTGTCCGATCCTCTGGACAGTCAGGGAGGCCTTGCCCTGATGCGGGGGAATCTGGTGCCGGACGGCACCTATGTCAAGCAGTCCGCCGTGCCGGAGTGCTTAATGAAGCTCCGGGGACCTGCCCATGTTTTCAATAACATGGACGAAGCTAATCAGGCCCTTCACAACCACGAGATCAAGGCCGGTGAAATTGTGATCATCCGTTATCTGGGTCCCAAGGCATCCTATGATTCTGCCTATTGGTTTACCTCTCAGCTTAAGGGCAGCGATCTCTACACGAAGGTGGCTGTAATTACTGACGGCTGTCTCTCCGGCGCAGCATCAGGCGCCAGCTTCCAGTTCGCTGCACCCGAGGCTGCCCTGAACAGTCCTCTGGCCGCCGTACGCAACGGTGACATCATCGAGTATGACATCCACGCCAGAACCATGAACGTAGAACTCACCGATGAGGAAATTCAACAGCGCATCTCCGAACTCACTGGCAACGAGTATCCCCACTTCACTGGCTATCTGGGTATTTATCAGAAGGGCTGCATCTCTATTTCTAAGGGTGCCGTGCTCCGCTGATTGGCCCGCTGCCATACATTAAAAAATGGAGGAAAGAACATGAACAAGATTTGGAAAAAGCTCCTGTGCATGACTATGAGCGCTGCTATGGTGTTGGGTATGGCCGCCTGCGGCGGCAGCAAAAGCGATGCCCCCGCTGACAGTGAAACCGCCAATGCCAAACCCATCGTCTTAAAAATGTCTACCGCCCAGCCCGAGGAGCATATTGCCTCTCAGACAGCCCTGCGCTTCGCGGACCTCGTCAAGCAGGGCACTAACGGTGCCGTCACCGTGAAGATGTACTACGCCAACTCCTTGGGCGCGCAGGACGTTATCGTTCAGGGTTTGATGGACGGCTCCATCGACCTGTCCCTGGAGTTCATTGACTCTACATATAATCCAATCTTTGAGGTGCAGAGTCTGCCTTTCATTGCCTCCAATTTCGAGGAGATGGAGTATATCTTCTCCCCTGGCTCTCAGGTGTATGCTTTGGTTGACAAGGGCTTCAGCGATATCGGCATCAAGCTGTTGGGCGTCTACTGCGAGGGTCTGACTGGCGTGTCCTGCAAGAACATGCCCGAGTCTTACAATACCTGGACTCAGAAGAAAGAACCCATCCGTGTGTGGAACTCTGCCGTAGCCAAGGCCGGCATGACCGCCATGGGCTATAACACGGTAGCTATGACTTGGTCTGATACATACAGTTCTATCCAGACCGGCATCGTCAACGGCTCCGTGGGTCAAACTGCCTTGGGTGTATACACGAACCTGCGTGACGTGGTCAACTACTTCATCCCTTACAATTTTGGCGCCGAGTTTGTGCATTTAGCCATGAGCTCTGCTTCCTGGGACAAGCTTACTGCCGACCAGCAGAAGGTGGTACAGGACGCTGCCACTCAGGTCTGCAAGGAGATTTTTGACTCTGCCGAACAGACCGAGGCCGACGGCTTCGCCATGCTGAAGGAGGCCAAGGTTGAGGTTCTGGAGCTCAGCGATGCTGACCGCAGCGCCATTGCTCAGCATGTCCGTGAAGAGGTTTGGCCTGCCCAGGAGGAGACTCTGGGCAAGGAGGCTATGAATGCTATTTACGCCGATCTAGAGGCTTGCGCAAAGTAACGGAGCCCCTATGACGTAAACCATCAGGTTGATTCTGCACTTCTGTGCGGAATCAACCTGATGAGAGAAAGGAGAAAACGCGTATGGAAAAATTGGATGATTTCACCAAACGTTTAGGGAACTGTGGTCTATTCCGTTTCTTCGATGCGATCCAGAAGTGGATTCTGGTTCTTACCGGTGTTATTGTCTTTGTTCTGACCATCGCCACCGTGTTCCTGCGCTATGTCCTGACGATGAATGTTCTGGGCCTGGACGAGATCATCCTCATTGTTATTTTCTGGCAGTATTTCATCGGCGCGGCTCAGGGCAGCAGGGAGGATTCCCAGATCAAGGCGGATATGGTCAGCACCGTCGTGAAAAACAAGGCTGTGGTGGCCTGGTGTCACCTGTTGGCCCGGATTATTGAGTGCGGCGTTATCGGCGTTTGTATCAAGTGGTCCGTGAACTACATTCTTAAGGATATGTCCGTCATGCCCTACACCGTGGTGCTCTCCATTCCGCTGGTGATCTCCCACGCTGTGATGCTGGTAGGCTTTGCGCTGATGCTTCTTTATCACGTTTACTGGCTGCTGACGGAACTTGTCAATGTGTGTGCCCTGAAGAAAGAGAAGGAGGAGAAGGCATGATTCACGTTGGAATTGCTATCGCGATCCTGATGGGATCCCTGTTGCTGGGTGTGTCCATCCCCTTTGCTTTCGGCGCAGGCACGATCTATATGTATACCATGCTGGGCGGCACCTTTGCTTCCACACTGCCGGTTGGCTTTAACGGTATCAATACCATGGTACTGCTGGCGATTCCTACTTTCATCATGGCCGGCGGCTTTATTGAAAAGGGCAAGGTGGGCGACGAACTGGTGTCCGTGGTGGAGATGCTGGTGGGCCGCTTTCGCGGCGGATTGATGCTGGCAGTAACCTATGCATCTGCCGTCTTTGGCGCTATTTGCGGCTCTGCCGCTGCCACTTGCAGCTGCATCGGCTCCATCATGGCTCCTAAGCTGAAACGGGCCGGCTACAGTGAGGGCCTCTCCGCAGCCTTGATTTCCTCTTCCGCCCCGCTGGGCCTGCTGATTCCTCCGAGTTCCCTGATGATTATGTATGCATGGGTCTCCGGCGAATCGGTGCTGGCCTGCTTCCTGTGCACCGTGATCCCCGGCATCTGCCTTGCCACACTGTTGGGCGTGGTAGGCATGATCTTAGCGCGGCGGGAAGGCGTACAGCCGCTGGAGAACTGGGTGCCCATCTACTCCGCTCCCGGCTTGAAAAAAACCTGGCACGCCACGCCGGCCCTGCTGCTGCCAGTGATTATTCTGGGCGGTATTTACGGCGGTATCATGACGCCTACCGAAGCAGCCTGCGTCTCCACTTTGTACTGCATTCCCGTGGCTATTTACATCTATCGGGGCATGAAGTGGAGCGATGCGCCAGAAATCCTCAAGGAAACCGGTACGACTACCGGCGTCATCATGGTGATGCTGTTCTTTGTGAGTATGCTGAGCCGGTATTTCATCTACGAAGATCTCCCCGGTGCTCTGGTAGATATGATCTATCTTTTTACCACCAATAAGAACGTCATTCTGCTGATGATGAATGTGTTTATGATTATCATGGGCATGTTGATGGATGATGGCTCTGCCTTGCTGCTCTCCACCCCTATTTTGGTTCCCATTGCCAAAGAAATTGGCGTGAGTCCTATCCATTTCGCAGCCATTCTGGGCGTAAACCTCGGCATGGGTAACGTAACGCCACCCTGCGCCCCCATGCTGTATCTGGGCGCCCGGGTCGTGGGCACCGACGCTAGCCGGTCCATGAAACCCACACTGCTGCTGATTCTCTTTGCATGGCTGCCGACGCTGCTGATCGTTACCTATGTCCCCGGCTTTTCCCTGTGGCTGCCGCACATGTTTGGATTCTAAGCTGATAAGAAAAATCACAGAGGTATTCTATGGAAAAGATTACGAAAATTGAAACCCCTGAGGTGGCTATCCCCCGAAAGGGCATCTCTCAGGCCGTCCGCTTCGGCAGCACCATTTTTGTCTCCGGACAGGTGGGAGAGGACGCCCAGGGTAATATTCCTCAGGGGATTGAAGCACAGGTGGAACTGGCCATTGAAAACGCCCGCCGGATTCTTCGCGCCGCAGGCTCTGATTTGGACAAGGTGCTCATGTGCCGATGCTTTCTCCAAAAACAGGAGGACTTTACCGGTATGAATCAGGCGTATTTCAAGTATTTCGGTAACGCTGAGGTAGGCCCGGCCCGGTATACCGTGGTGGCACCTCCGGTGGCAGACTGCTATCTCTTTGAAATTGCTATGTTCGCAGCGGCAGAGTAATCCGCTCAGTACGGATATGTTCCCACTATGAACAATGGTAATGAGCTGTATCCGAAAGGTCCGCTCCGAAAGAGCGGACCCTAGTCTGTCGAGAAAACCGGTTGTGTATCCTTGCCGCCGCAGGTCGGCTCTGCCGCGCCTGCGCCTGCGCCTGCCATGAGCAGACCGGCCAAGCAAGAAGGAGTGTCCGCAGTTTTCGTTTTCTCTTTCCTCCTAACGGTTACGTGTGTTGCTATTTTGCCGTATGTCCTGTATAATTGCGCTATACCAACGGAAAATACAAGAATACGAGGAGAACATACAATGAATAAGACTGAATTGATCGCCGCCATGGCTGAGACCAGCGGCCTTTCCAAAAAGGACTGCGACGCTGCTCTGGCTGCGTTCATCACCACGGTCGAGGCTGCTTTGAAGTCCGGCGAGAAGGTGTAACTGATCGGCTTCGGTTCCTTTGAGGTCAAAGAGCGGGCTGCCCGCACCGGCCGCAACCCCCGCACCAAGGAGACCGTGGAGATCCCCGCATCCAAGGCTCCCGTATTCAAGGCGGGTCAGGCATTCAAGGACGCGATCCGGTAATGATGGAAGCACGGTCTGGGTTTAGCCCGGGCCGTGCTTTTTGTTGCATAATTGGTGCCTAGTATGTGTGGCGTTCGGCATAAGCATACCGTGAAGAACTGAGGGGGAAGGGTGACTCACGAAGGAGCGCCCTCCGTCCATACGAGATTTAAAATGTATACCATGCAGATGCAGCCCTCCTCGTCACAATAGGAGTGCAGGAGATCTGCATGATTAGAAAGCATTCCTAACACAACCGTGGGCCCCTTGGCAAGCGTGTGGCCGTTTGGAATGGAGACCGTGACCGTGACGGTGGGCATGCCGGCTGCCGGCGGGACCTCCTCCACAGAAAGGGCGGGATCCATAAGGGGGATCTGCGCACCTAAAGTGGAGAGCGCGCCACGCGGGGCGCTTGTCAGAGGACAGCTTTTCGACATCCGAGGGGCGGTTCATTCCGCGTCCTCCGTGATCCACATCTTGGAAACGGTGAAGGTGAAGCAGATGCCGCGCTCTGTCTTGTCCGTCTGCACGGTGTCGCAGGCAGAGAACAGGAAGGACAGCGCCTGCCGGATGGTGGAGTTGAGGACCACAAGGGGCGTGGGAAATTCCAGCGCCACGGAGGCGGTATCCCGGCTTTCGTGGGGCGGCTGCTCCATGAGGCGGACGTGGGGGACCAGACGGTCGATCTTTCCGGCGGCCTCCCGCAGAGCGGTGAACCGGGACATGGCGGTGGGGTCGATCATTTTCACGGCAAATAACTCCTTCCACGGCGAATCATTCTACGTTAGATTATAGACGATGCTCCGGAAAATGTCGAGTTAAAAAGGGAGGGCGGCACGGTTTGACTTAGCCGCATGGATCGCTGACGCTGGCCACCCCTTGTCTGCAAGCTTACTGGGGAGGGGTACTGCCAACACCCGGCTGCGCTTGACGGCTGCCAGATGCGATGATACAATGCACATACACAATACAACCGTGAACCGGTCAAGAAAAGTACAGAGTAAAAACCCACAAAATGTTCTGTACGGTCAGACGGGGCAGCCGAAGGCAGAGATGCGAAGGGCTGCCGGAGGCAGGCCGCCTTAGCTCGTCATTCTATTACATCTGTTGGTACAAAAACGATAACACTTCCGGCCTCTATCATGCAGCGCTGCGGTTTGTCCCAGAACGAGTTGATGCACCAGGTATTGGAACGCTATCTGAGAGGAGATAGGACATGAGCAACTTGCCCCAGGAGGATTACGATTACGCCGAGGTCATCGGCCGCAACCTGCAGCGGCTCATCAACGAGCGCGGAACCACGCAGGCTGCCATTGCGCTGAAGCTCGGCATCGCCCGTTCAGGCATCAACAAATACGTGCAGGGCGTATCGTCGCCCAGCCCCAGAAACATCGTGCGCATCGCGCGGGCCCTCGGAGTTACCGCCGATGAGCTGCTGCGTGTAGACAGCGCCCTCCCGCAGGACGGGGAATGGAACCCGCGTGACTATATTATGGACAACGTCGACAAACTGACCGATGTTCAGGCGGACAACATCGCGGACACCATGCGAGAGTATATTACGCTCGGCAAGGCCCGTAAGCTGTACATCGACAATGTTTAAGCTCGTCAGACGCCACTGGCTGCCTATCGTGATGCTGCTGATGCTGGCCGTGGGCTGGAATATAACCTACACACCGACCGGAAGCATGGAGCCGACAATCAAGCCGTGGCATATATACCGCTGCGTCCGATGGCCGTTTGCCCCGGAGCCAAAGCGCGGAGATATTGTCCTGTACCGCGACGGCTGGCGGGTATATTGCAAGCGGCTCATCGGACTCCCTGGCGATATCGTGTACATCCATGGCGGCATCGTGGAGACGCCGGACGGTGTGTTGGATGGGCCTGAGACGCAGCCTCCCGGCACGTGGTATGTAGGGGATGATGAGATATACGTGCTGGGCGATAATCGCGCCAACAGCCTCGACAGCCGCTACACTGACACGTTGCCTAAGTATCACAATATCGTCGGTATTGTTCTCCCATGATGTTACGCAACGATTATTCCGTTATTGGAATGACACAAAAAATATAAAAATTTTTGTCGAAAACGCTTGACAAACGCTTGACAAACGCTTGAAAATGCGCTATACTACAAATAGAAAAGCAAGAGGGCCAGTCCACCGGGAAACCGGGGCCCGAGGCAAATGCACACCGCCAGGACAGCGCACCGACTACCCGAGGCCTCAACTGAGAGGATAGCGTAGGCGGGCGAGGCAGGAGACCCGGGGCAGGGCCGGCACGTTTACACCCCCACTGACACACAACAGAGGGCGGCATCGTAGTTTTATCCCATTCCACATTATGCGTGGGATGAGGGTAGCTATGGTGCCGCCCTCTTTTTTTATTTTCCCACGCACCGCCAGAAAGGAGTACCCAAGGAAAAAGCAGAAAACCCCCCCCGCCCCCGCCCCTGCCATTACCCCCGAGGAAGACTTCCGCATTGCTGCGTACCGCGAGAGCATCGATGACATGCTCGATACCTACCAGCGGAGGATCCATGACTATGGCAACACCTATATCGAGGGTCACCGGAAAATCCCGTGCTACACCGCAGGTAAGCTGTACGACAAGGTGTCCCAGCTGATTGCCCTCTCCCGCGATGGAGAGACCGATCGGGTCTGCAACGAGACCATTGATAATGCGCTGCTGGACCTGGCCGACTATGCATTGAGGGAGTATGTCGAGCGCCGCTTTGACGAGGCCGACTACGACTTTTGAGGTGATAATATGTTGAACGACCAAGTGTATTATGTCGATGGCTATGGCGGTCCTTGCTGTGGCAGCTACATCGTGCTGACTTGCACGGAGGATGACTACCGTCGCGGTTGGATCGACTGCGTGTATGTGCGCAGGGTCCGTCAAGACCGTGAGCATCGCCTGTACATCCGGCTCGGCGGCCGCAAATGGTATGTCCTGCGGGACCCAAACGTTAGGGAGTATCCGGAAAAGTGCGCATACGGGACGTGTGTATTGGAGGCGGCAGACGGTGAAGACTGATCTCTCGCTCAGGGCAATTCTGCCGGCGCCGATCCATCGCATTACGCGATAACGCCAAAAAGTACCGCACGATTGCAAACTAATGTGCGAAGCATACCAAAGAGGGTTGGATACGTCCAACCCTCTCTCTACATCCCGAAGAACCAACAGATGAACTTGAACCCGTACCACAAAGTAAACAGCAGGAAGGCGGATGCGGTATCCTCCCAAAATAAATAAGCCCAAAACGCGGCCTTAAGGCCGAGAATGATTGCACCAAATGTTATTTTATCGCGCATATTCAACCCCCTTTTTTTGTGCATAATACCATACCCCGTGCGGCACTTGCAACCCGCATCGGGGTTGCAATGTAACATAGGTTATGATACTATGTAGCAAAAGGAGGTAACAACAATGCCGTTTATTTGCAGAGAGACCCTTGTGTACGCCCGCGAGCTCGTGTTCGGAGATGAGTGGGACGGAACACCCAACGCAGATGCGGAGGCCGTCCGGCTCGCGATGGAAATTGTACTTGACATGACGTGGCCGGTCAACAACGTGAGGGCAATCGTCCTTGAAAAGACACCGAGAGACTCCGCCGACGCTGTCATAGAGCAGGTGGTGGACTTGCTCATGATCGCCCATGTTGGTGACCTCAGGACGCCCGGCGCGTGGCAGCGGTGCCAGGAGGCCCTCAAGTGGGGAGAACAGGCGCTCTATGAGCCGAACAGCAGGGTCATATTGGAGAGGCACCCAGTCATGTGCGATATGTTCCGTGCTGCACAGGTTGCACGCGCGGTGGATGTTCCCGTTGGCGACGTCGTGGACGCGCTTGCTGCAGGAGATGGTGCGTACATACTCAATGAGCGCGGCCGGCTGAAGTGGGCGAAGTCCCCGTTCGAGGGCGGAACGCAGGTTGACGGCACTACCCCTGCCGCCGTTGGTCGAGCTGCTGCAGCTCATTTCGACCTCGAAGACTTCGTTGCTGCGCATTGCCGGGCTGCTACCACAAAGCTGTCCCGCACGATACCGGCCACGATCAACCACATGGCCCGATGCATCGGCAGCGGACATACGCAGGAAGAGGTTATCGCCATGGGCATAAACGACCTGCCGTATGTGCAGTACTGCGCCATGGACAATGCTATGTTTGACGAACGAGACTATCCGCTGCTCATGGAGACCGCGTGTGCCATATCGTATGTGGCCGTTGCGTCGTACAAGTACTGCGTGGAACGGATGAGTAAAGAAGAAGTGACGGCGTGGATAAACGAGAACGTCACATACCACCCGGAGATTGTGAGAGAGGAGCTGCTGTTCTGATGGGGGTCAAGGTATTCCATGACGGAGAGAATGTTAGGCGGGTGATGGAACATGATTGAAATGCGTATTTACGGCATCGTGCCCGATGAGGGACCGCAGGTGCGCAACATCGCGCCGAGCCTCATAGCAGAGATTCTGGACGGCTGCATCCCGCAGAACTCCACAGAATTTCGTGACGTGTACGCAGCATGGATGGAGCGGTACGCGCCGGGAGCTATGCCGCCCGAGGAGTGGACGCCGGACCGCGTGCCGCCGGAGTGGACCGAGCGGTTCGAGCCGGAGGGCAAGCTGTACTTCTCCAAAGACTCCGCTCTGATTGCCATGTGGCACAGGGACGGAATCCGGGTTGTGCCGAATGTAT
>ERZ773175.918-NODE-918-length-17917-cov-3.754115_pt1 | contig 17917 bp, 8 predicted proteins | sample MGYA00581004_ERZ773175 | MGnify/ENA primary metagenome ERZ773175 (study PRJEB29015, sample SAMEA2737834) | human gut metagenome | biome: human gut; feature: human-associated habitat; material: faeces | place: China | collected 2012 ...
TGACGATCCCCGTGTCGCTGATCTGTTCGTTCATCTACCTCTTCGCCACGGGCTCCACGCTGAACATCATCTCGCTCTCGTCGCTCTCGATCGCCATCGGTATGGTCGTCGACGACGCCATCGTGGTGCTGGAGAACATCACCACCCACATCGAACGGGGTTCGAACCCCAAGGAGGCGGCTATCTACGCCACCAACGAGGTGTGGTTGTCGGTCATCGCCACCACGCTGGTGGTCGTCGCGGTGTTCCTGCCGCTGACGATGGTTCCGGGCATGGCGGGCATCCTGTTCCGCGAGCTGGGCTGGATTGTGACCATCGTGGTCTCGGTCTCGACCACAGCGGCCATTTCGCTCACGCCGATGATGTCGGCCTATCTGCTCAAACTCGAAGGCGGCGTCCACGACTACAAGGGTCTCGGCGTGATCTACAAGCCCATCGACCGGGCCCTCGAATGGCTCGACGGCGCCTATGCCCGTTCGCTGAACTGGGTGGTGCGCCACCGCCGGATCACCTTCTTCTCGATGATGTCGATCTTCGTGGTGTCGCTGGGGCTGCTGACGCGCGTCCCGACCGAGTTCTTCCCGCCTTCGGACAACAGCCGTATCTCGGCCATGATCGAGCTGGAGCAGAACATCGGCGTCGACTATACGGCGCGCATCGCCCGGCAGATCGACAGCATCATGTATGCGAAATATCCCGAGATCGTGCTCGTCTCGGCGTCGGCCGGCGCCAACTCGTCGGACAACGCCTTCGCGGCGATGCAGACCACCGGGTCGCACATCATCAACTACAACATGCGCCTGACCGACGTGGAGGAGCGCGACCGCTCGATCTATGTCATTTCCGACCTGCTGCGCGAGGACCTCGACAACATTCCCGAGGTGCGCCAGTACACGGTGACCCCGGGCGGCATGTCGGGCAGCATGAGCGGTTCGGCGACGGTCAACGTCAAAGTCTTCGGCTATGATATGGACGTGACGAACGCCATTGCCAACGACCTCAAAGAGAAGATGAGCCACCTGAACGGCGTGCGTGACGTGAAACTTTCGCGTGACGACCTGCGTCCCGAGTACAACGTCGTCTTCGACCGCGACCGCCTGTCGTACTACGGCATCAGCAGCGCCACGGCGTCGCAGGCCGTGCGCAACCGCATCGACGGCCTCGTGGCCTCGAAATACCGCGAGGACGGCGACGAGTACGACATCATCGTGCGCTACGCCGAGCCGTTCCGCAACCGCATCGAGGATGTGGAGAACATCACGCTCTACAACGCGCAGGGCCGCCCCGTGAAACTCAAAGAGGTGGGCACCGTCGAGGAGGAGTACGCCGCGCCGATGATCGAGCGCGAGAACCGCCAGCGTGTCATTTCGGTCCAGTCGACCCTCGGAGCCGGCGTCGCGCTGGGCGACGTGGTGGCCGAAGTCAACCGGCTGATCGCCGACTATCCCACACCCGACGGCGTGGACCTCGAGGTCGGCGGTACGGTCGAGGACCAGGGCGACGCCTTCGGCGACCTGGGAACGCTGCTCATCCTGATCGTCATTCTGGTTTATATCGTGATGGCCACGCAGTTCGAGTCGCTGAAATTCCCGTTCATCATCATGTTCACCATTCCGTTCGCCTTCACGGGCGTGTTCCTCGCGCTGTGGATGACCTCCACGCCGCTGTCGCTCATCGCCCTGATCGGAGCCATTATGCTCGTGGGTATCGTGACGAAGAACGGTATCGTGATGGTGGACTACATGAACCTTTTGGTCGAGCGCGGCTCGGGCGTCTTCGACGCCGTGATCGCCGGCGGCAAGAGCCGTCTGCGTCCGGTGCTGATGACCTCGTTCACGACCATTCTGGGTATGCTTCCGCTGGCTATCGGCACGGGCGCCGGTTCGGAGACCTGGCAGCCGATGGGTATTGCCGTGATCGGCGGTCTGACGTTCTCGACGATCCTCACGCTGTTCATCGTTCCGGTGCTCTACTCGATCCTCGTGAACCGTTCGCAGCGCAAGGAGAAGGAGAAGTTGGCCCAGTTGTCGGCCCAACATCAGGCGAGCAAACATTAATACGGAAAAACGATTATGAAAGCAGTCTTTTTATCTTACAACCAGGCGTTGACCGACCGGGTGAACGCCATCCTCGACGAGCAGGGCATCCGCGGCTTCACCAAATGGGCGCTGACCGAGGGCCGCGGCTCGGTCGACGGCGAACCCCACTACGGTACGCACGCATGGCCTTCGATGAACGCTTCGATCCTGGCCATCGTCGACGACGAGAAGGTCGCCTTCCGCGAGTTGGATGCCGCGACCAAGATGCAGGGGTCGAGGGCCTTTGTCTGGAACATCGAGAGCGGTTTTTGATTCTCACGGGCATCTTTTTCGCCCTGCCTTGTCCGGCCCGAACGGGAAATACGTCGTGTATGTCCCGTCCGGGCCGGATTGCGTCAGGACAAAACCTGCTCCGCGATAATCGAAAAACCGGGTTCGCATTGAGGTATTTTTTGCTATCTTTGTCCTATGAAACTCACCTTTCTGGGAACCGGGACCTCGCAGGGCGTACCTGTCATCGGCTGCCGCTGCAAGGTCTGCACATCGGCGGACCGGCGCGACAGCCGTCTGCGCACGTCGGCCATGGTCGAGACGCAGGGCATAAGGCTGGTGATCGACGCCGGGCCCGATTTCCGCTGGCAGATGCTCCGCACGGGCGTGCGGCATATCGACGCTATCCTGCTGACCCACGAACACAAGGACCATATCGGCGGCTTGGACGACGTCAGGGCTTTCAATTTCGTCGATTATCCGCCGATCGTCCATAAGGTCCACATCTACGCCGCTCCGCGGACGCTGGAGTGCGTGCGCAAGGATTTCGACTATGCCTTCGCGCAGGACAAATACCGCGGCGTCCCGGAGATCGAACTGCACGAGGTCGATGTTGCGCATCCCTTTACGGTCAAAGGCGTGGAGATCGTTCCGGTTTCGGGACACCACTCCGAGCGCTTTCTGGTCACGGGTTACCGCATCGGGCCGCTGGCCTACCTGACCGACTTCAAAACCATCGGGGATGCCGAGGTCGGGAAACTCCGCGGCGTGGAGGTGCTGGTGGTCAACGCGCTGCGTTTTGCCGTGCATCCGTCGCATTTCAACCTCGGGGAGGCGCTGGCGCTGATCCGCCGCGTCGGACCGCGCGAAGCGTATATTACGCACATGTCCCACGAAATCGGTCTGCATGCCGCGACGGAGACGATGCTTCCGGCGGGTGTGCACATGGCTTACGACACATTGGAAATCGAAATAAAGGAAACAGATGAAAACATTGGCAAATAAGGTCATCGTCATCACGGGCGCTTCGTCGGGTATCGGCGAGGCGATGGCGAAGGAGTACGCCGCGCAGGGCGCGAAAGTGGTGCTCGGGGCGCGCAGCGTCCAGAAATTGCAGCTTTTGGCGGGCGACATCCGCTCGAAAGGCGGCCAGGCGGCCTACTGCGGGGTGGACGTGACCGATCCTGCCGAATGCAAGGAGCTGATCGACACCGCCGTCCGCGAGTTCGGGGGGATCGACGTGCTGATTTGCAACGCGGGTATCTCGATGCGCGCGATTTTCGACGACGTGGACCTCGGCGTGCTGCACAAACTGATGGATGTCAACTTCTGGGGCACGGTCAACTGCTGCAAATATGCACTGCCGTACCTGCAGGCGTCGAAGGGCTCGGTCGTCGGCATCTCGTCCGTGGCGGGACTGCACGGACTGCCCGGCCGCACGGGCTATTCGGCCTCGAAATACGCCATGACGGGATTTCTCGAGACGCTCCGCATCGAGAACCTCAAAAAGGGGCTGCACGTGATGATCGCCTGTCCGGGATTCACCGCTTCGAACGTCCGTTTTTCGGCCCTTACGGCCGACGGGTCGCAGCAGGGCGAGACTCCGCGCGACGAGGCGAAAATGATGACCGCCGGAGAGGTGGCCCGCATCGTGGCGAAGGGCATTCTCCGCCGCAAGCGCCTCTGCCTGATGGAGAACGAAGGGCGCGCCACGCATTTCGTGAAGAAATTCGCCCCTGCGTTCCTCGACCGGATGTTCTACCTGGTGATGTCCAAGGAGCCCGATTCGCCGCTGAAATAGCCTGCGACAGCATACTGTACGGGAGTTCTGCAAACGGAACTCCCGTTTTTTGTGCTTTTTCGGCCCGGTTTCGGCGTTTGTTCCGACCTCGCCGGAAAGCCCTTCCAGAGCTGTTTTTGGACAAATTCCGCATCCGGTTGCACAAATTCAAAATTTATTTGAGCGGTTTTTGAAATCAATTCTTCAATTCTCAGGGTGCATGCAGGGGCTTATCGGTAATTTTGCTTACCGAAACATGTAAAACCTAAACCAAAAAACCTGAACTGCTCATGAGAAGAAATTTTCTCCCCATTCTGGGTCTCCTCTCTCTGTTCGTACTGGGTTCGTGCTCTGCGGATCGCGACCCCAAAATCGCATCCCTGAAACATGCCGTCGAGGTTGCCGACAGTCAACTGCTGGACGCCGCCGCCGAACTCGACACGACGAACTGCTTTCCCCGTTCGCTGATGCCCAAGTTCCGTGCCGTCGACGCGAAGGACTGGACAAGCGGATTCTTCCCCGGCTCGCTCTGGCAGTGCTACCGCTTTACGGGCGACGAAAAACTCCTGGCCGAAGCCCGGAAATACACCGACCGGCTGGAGGGTATACAATATTATAAAGGGACGCACGACCTGGGATTCATGGTCTTCTGCAGCTTCGGCCAGCAGATGGAGACGCTGCATGACCAGCACTCGGAAGAGGTGATCGTCGAGGCCGCCAAGAGCCTCATTTCGCGCTGCGATCCCCGCATCGGCCTGATCCGCTCGTGGGATTTCGGCGAGTGGAACTACCCGGTCATCATCGACAACATGATGAACCTCGAAATGCTCTTCTGGGCTTCGAAGCACACGGGCGATCCGGTCTACCGCGACGTGGCGGTCCGCCATGCCGACATCACGATGAAAAACCATTTCCGCGACGACGCCAGTTCGTTCCATGTCGTGAGCTACAACGACGACGGCACGGTCGAGAGCCGGGGCACGTTCCAGGGCTACTCCGACTCTTCGGCGTGGGCCCGCGGACAGGCGTGGGGCCTCTACGGCTACACGATGTGCTACCGCGAGACGGGCGATGAGAAATACCTGAAACATGCCGAACGGATCGCCGATTTCATCATGCACCATCCGAACACCCCTGCCGACCGCATTCCCTACTGGGACTACAATGCCCCGAACATTCCCGACGCTCCGCGCGACGCTTCGGCCGCCGCGGTCATTTCGTCGGCGCTGTTCGAACTCTCGACGCTGGTTCCCGAGGGCGAGGGCAAAAAGTACTTCGACTATGCCGAGACGCTGCTGATGAACCTTTCGTCGGACGCCTATCTGGCCGGGAAGGGCACCAACGGCGGCTTTATCCTGATGCACAGCGTCGGTCACCTGCCTGCCGACAGCGAGATCGACACGCCGCTCAACTATGCGGACTACTACTACCTCGAAGCCATCGGGCGCTACCTGTCGCTGCGGGGCCTCGATCTGCGGCGGATCTGATCCTGACTTTAGAAAACCTAAAACCACCTATAATCTATGAAACGCATTTTTACTAAAATTCCGGCGTTCGGATTCATCGTGGCTGTCCTGTTCGCAGCAGGTTGCCTGTCGGATGATCTGGAACGATCGGACAACGGCAGCGGAACGGGCTCCACGGAGCCGACGATCCCCGACAACAGCGTGATCGATGCAGGCGTGTTCAGCGCCCTGAATCTCGATTATCCCGGTCTTGCCGCTGTGAAAACCTACTATGAGTCCGATCAGCACTATCTGGCGGCGCAGGCTTTGCTGGAATACTACCGTGGCCGGACTGACGTAATCAACGGCAATGTCAACCTGATCGCACCCTCGATCTCCGCCGAGGAGCAGGTGTGGGCCGACCAGGCGCTTATCGCCAACGAGTACCGTTTTTACGTGGAGGACTATATGGACGGCGATGTGCCTTACTCCTACCTGAAATCCAAGGCCGTCGACTGGACCGTCTGCCCGACGGGTGACCTGGAACAGCGCTACCGCGTACACCGCCATCAGTGGATGGTTCCGCAGGGAAAGGCTTACCGTACGTCGCTCGACGAGACCTATATTACTGAATGGGTGACAGTCTACGAGGACTGGCTGGAGAAATATCCCCGCCCGACGGGCGAGGTGGACTACGAGGCCGATCCCGCCACGCAGCCCGAGGAGTCGCGCGAGGCATTGTATGCCTGGCGTCCGATCGATGTGGCTTATCGTGTCGAGGACCAGTGCGACCTGCTCTACTATTTCATGCAGTCGACCTCTTTCACGCCGCAGCTGCTTTCGAAATTCCTGGCGAATCTCGCCGAGCAGGCCGAGCATGTCAGGACACATTATTCGGAGGATACCGACGTGAAGGCTACGGAGGCGCATGCCGTGTTCCGTGCCGGTACGATCTTCCCCGAGATGAAGAAGGCCGAAGAGTGGGTCGAGAGCGGTTCGGGGTCGATGAACGAGGGCATCGACGCCAGCGTGTTCGAGGTGCTGAACCTCGATTACAGCGGCCTGACGAAGGTGAAACGCGCTTACGATGCCGGCGATTACTATATGGCGTTGCAGGAATTGCTGAACTACTACCGTTCGCGTACGCACGGACTGAATCCCAATGTCGACCTTTCGAACGTGACGCTTGGAACCAACGACCAGCGCTGGGCCGACTATGCGCTCCGCGAAAACGACTACCGTTTCTATGTCAACAACTATTACGATCCCAATGCCGGAGAGGCTAATGTGCCTTATTCCTACCTGAATTCCGAGGGTACGGGCATCGACTGGACGATTTGGCCTACCCGCGAGCAGGAACAGCGCTATCAGCTCCACCGCCACCAGTGGATGGTTCCGCAGGCCAAGACCTACTATTCGTTGCAGGACGAGAAATACGCCTTGAACTGGATCGAGGTCTACGGCGACTGGCTGAAACAGAATCCCAAGCCCGAGCAGGGGACCGATGTGACCAACCACGCTTCGTGGCGTCCGCTCGATGTGGCTGCCCGACTGATCGACCAGTGCGCCCTGCTGGAGTATTACCAGCAGTCGCCCTCCGTCACGGTCGAGTGGCTGTCCGAGGTGCTGAAGCATCTCGACGAGCACGCCAACCACATCGTGAACAACTATTCGACGACTTCCAACCATCTGATTACACAGGCACAGGCCGTGACTTTTGCCGGCATGCTGTTCCCCGAGCTGAAGAATGCTGCGACGTGGAAGCAGAGCGGTACGAGCGTCCTGAGCCGTGAGGTGACGGCGCAGTATTTCCCCGACGGCTGGCTGATGGACGGCGACCTGCACTACCACATCTCGGGTATCGAGGATTTCCGGGTATCGCTGGATGTGGCGCGGCGCAACGGCGAGGAGAGCCGTTTCCCGGCGAGCTACGTCGAGTCGATACGCAAGATGACCGACGTGGTGATGAACATGATCTATCCCGACTATACGGTGCCCAATATGGCCGATACGCGCCGTGCCACATGGACCGCACGGGTGCTTCAGCGTAACCTTACCAACTACTACAACCTCTTCCCGGACAACGAGCAGATGCACTGGATGGCGACGGGCGGCACCGAGGGTACGGTTCCCGAGACCAAGGTCAAAACTTTCCCTGACGGCGGTTACTACGTGATGCGTACGGGCTGGACGACGGCCGATATGATGATGGTGCTGCAAAACACCCCTGACAACCCCAGCGGCGGTCACAACGGCGCGCAGTGGCACCGCCAGTACGACAACAATACGTTCGAACTGTGGATCAAAGGACGTAACTTCTTCCCCGACTCGGGTTGCTTCTCCTACGGCGGGACCTCCGAATCGAATGCTTCACGCCGCAAATACGCCGCTTCGACGGCCCACAACACCGTCACGCTCGACGGCAAGAACGTTTCGAGCGACGGCAAACTGCTCAAACAGTTCTCCAAATCGGGCTCGGGCCACTGGTACGAGGCGTTGGTGCTGGAGAATCCGTCCTACACGGGGCTGACTCACCGCCGTACGATCTTTATGGTCGACGACAAGTTCTATGTGATTCTCGACGAGGCTTACGGTCCGGCCGAGGGTACCGTCAACCTGAATTTCAACATCACCGAAGGGAACGATTCGCAGGTGGTGTACGATGTGGAAGAGGGTGGTTTCCATACGGCGTTCACCGACAGCAACAACCTGCTGGTGCGCACCCGGGCGAGCAAGACGGGGGCATTCGTCAAGAAAACGGGCTTCGTCTCCTACAACATCAACCAGACTTCGGAGCGCAAGGCTTACCAGTTGAACCTGACCAAAACGGCTGACGAACCTGTCGTGCGTTATGCCACGGTGCTGCTGCCGACGTCCGATGCTTCGGCCGAGACGGTCAGCATCACGCTGGGCGACTGGTCGGAGACCGGCAGTTCGGTCCGCGTGCAGGTCGGGGGCGTTTCCTATCCTGCGTTGTCCTATACCCTGTAACCTTAAAACCGCTATAACCTATGAAATCCTTGTTTCGAAACGTATGTTTCGCAGCGCTGACCGCCCTTTGTGCGGTCGTGCTCGCGGCCTGCGAAGACGATGATACCAAGAGCGGCGACCTGCAGCTCTTCTACCCGACGGTCGTGGACATCGGTCCTTCAATGAATTTCGTGTCGGGTACCCCGACCTACTACGGTCCCGCGCCGTCCAACTTCTCGATTGCGGGCATCACGCTCGACGACAAGTCCGTCGCTACCGAGTGCTTCTCGATCGGTGCCGATACCGGTATGGTCAGCATCTCGAATACGGACGATCTCGAGCCCGGTACCTACAAGCTGACCATCGCCTGCCAGGCCGGCGGCGGTGTCTACCGCTTCACGGATATCTTCGTGGTACGGATGGTTCCTGCCGCCCCCGAGGCGATCGAGGTGAGCGAGCCGGCACTCGTGATCCCCTATGCCGAATTGGAGACCACCAAGGCTTCGGTCACGGTAATGCCGGTGGGCGAGTCGGTGTCGATTCTCGGCTATGCGCTGGTGCAGACGGAGGGCGAGGAATATTTCGCCATTTCGGGCAAAGGCGTCGTGACGCTCAACGCGAACTTCTCGGGCGAGATCATGCCGGGCGATTACCCTCTGCCGATCCGCATCACGACCTATGCCGGCGCTGCGGTTTACGAAAACCTGCTGACGGCACGGATCACCAGCGAACCGCTGGAAATCCGCTATCCTTCGGTTTCGGGGCGTATGGAGTACAATATGGCTTTCCAAAGTCCGGTGCCGACGCTGAAAGGTTCTCCCGACGAGGTAGTGTGGGCCATCAAAAAGGTGACTCCGGCCGAGGGCTTCGAGACGACCGACAAGATCAGGATCGACCCTGCAACGGGTGTCATTTCGGTTGATGCAGACAGCGAACTGCCCATCGACGCCTCCTATACGCTCGACCTTACGGTGTCGAACAGTTTCGGTTCGACCGATTTCGAGGGTGCCTATACGCTGACCGTGATCGAATACATCGCTCCGATCGAGCCCGAAACCTTCTCCTACGCTCCCGTCGAGGTGGTCGAAGGTACGAATTTCAAAGCCCCGAAGACCGACGGTTTTGTCGGCGATGAGGCGAGCTTCTCGCTGGGCGATGTGCCCGCGGCGCTGGCCGGCCAGCTTACGGTCGATGAGGCGACGGGCGAAGTCTCCTCGCTGCGCGGAATTACGGCTGCTCCGGGTGTTTACCAAGTTCCCGTTCGGGCTTCGAACATGAAGAGCGAAACGCCTGTCGAGGTCATGCTCACGCTGACCGTGATCCAGAATCCGAACATGTTCACGACGTTCAGCTACGGCAATAACCTCGGTTTGGACTGGAAGACCAACGCCGATCAGCACGTCTTTGACATGCAAGGTGATGCGAAAGGAGACACCACCGTAGATATTCCGGTGGCACAGGAGGATTTTGCTGGCCGGGAGGTTACGTTCAAAATGACCTATGTCCACAACAATCCGTTCCGGACGGCAGCAGCCAAATCCTATGTCACCGACGATGGTACGCTGCACCTGACGTTCCGTAACGACCGTGCCGGTCAGATCGGCGTCATTAAGGTCGACGCTACGATCGGTACGGGCGAAACGGCCATTACCCGTTCGACTTATCTCTTCACGAAGACCCAGACTGCTGTCGATAAGGTCGTGGTTTACAAACCGTTGGTTTTCCGTGTCAACCCGCGTACGGGCGGATATTCGGAAGCTCCGACGATTGATGCCGACAAGTCGAATTTCATGATCTCGCTGAAACGCAATATTTTCTATTACAACCTTAACGGTCCGTCGTCGCATGTCAGCGGGCAGCTCAATGCCACCTCCACGACATTTATCTATCGCATGTGGGGCTCTTATTTCGGCAGCACCGTCAATGCCGGTTCCCGCGAGCCGATGTCCTACTACGAGCTGACGAGCGGTAGCGTCGCTGCCAACCTGACGGCCAAGATCGGGTACATCGACTGCGGTACCGACTTCAAGATGTACATCCCGGCCAACAAGTGGATGCTCGACGGCGCTTATGCCAACGGCGTGCTGATCTTCCAGGCTCCCTACACGACGACCGGAACTTTCGCGGACCTCGATGCGTCGGGAACCAAGAACTTTATCTACATGGCCGTCTGGTTCGACGAGAATTTTTAACCTAACTGAACATGAAACCTATGAAATACATGATAAACCGGGCTTTCGGGCTGAGAGGGGTGCTGACCCTTCTCGCCCTGATGCTGGCCTTCGCGGCGTCGGCCCAGAACAAGATAACGGGTAAGGTCGTCGATGAGAATGACCAGCCGGCTATCGGAGCCAACGTCGTGGTCAAAGGTACGACGCAGGGCGTTTCGACCGATCTGAAAGGTACGTTCACGATTCCGGTCAAGAAAGGCGACGTGCTGGTTTTTTCCTACCTGGGCTATAAACCTCAGGAGGTGACGATCGCCGCACAGACCCGGCTGGACATCAAACTCGTTCCCGAAGCGAACGTCATGGACGAAGTGGTGGTCGTGGGTTACGGCGCCGTGAAACGCGGTGACCTGACGGGTTCGGTCGCTTCAGTATCCTCGAAGGATGTCGAAGGCTTCAAAACCGGTTCGGTGATGGAGGCCCTCGGAGGGCAGATCGCCGGTGTGCAGATCACCGCTACGGACGGTACCCCGGGTGCGGGTTTCGATATCAAGGTGCGCGGTGTCGGTTCGGTCAACGGCGACACTTCACCGCTCTACATCGTCGACGGGTTCCAGGTGGACAACATCGACTATCTCTCCAACTCGGACATCGAGTCGATCGAGGTGCTCAAAGATGCCTCTTCGTCGGCCATTTACGGTTCGCGCGCCGCCAACGGCGTGGTGATGGTGACGACCAAGTCCGGAAAGGTAGGACGTCCCGTTGTGACCTACAACGGTTCGGCCAGCTATCGCCAGATCTCCAAAACCCTCGACCTGCTTTCGCCTTACGAGTTCGTGAAACTGCAAACCGAGGCATGGCCCGACAAGTTCGGTTCGACTTACTACAAGGCCGGTGACGACGACAACGGCATTCCCTATCGTTATCAGTCGATTGACGACTATGTGGGGCTGGGAGGTGTGGACTGGCAGAACGAAACGTTCCGTCCCACCTGGTCGCAGGACCACAACGTTTCGATCTCGGGCGGCAACGACAAGACCAAGTACGCTTTCTCGTTCGCCGACTTCCTCGAAAACGGTATCTTCAAGAACAGCGCCTTCAACAAGATCACGGCCAAGATGCGCGTGAGCCATAAAATCTCGAAGGCCGTGTCGATCGAGGCCACGGTCAACTATGCCAACACCGACAAGCGCGGTGTGGGTACTTCGGGCGACAACGGCCGTTTCAACATGCTGGCGCAGATTTTGCGCGCGCGTCCCACGGCGGGTTTGAAGATGACCGACGAGGAGCTGCTGGCGTCGTCGATCGACCCGCTGGAACTCGAATCTTCGGAATCGTTGTCGCAGGTGAACCCCATCAAGCAGGCCGAGTCGGTGATCAACACCACGAAGACCGAGATGTGGTCGGGCAACCTGGCGCTGAACATCGATTTCGGCAAGGGATGGACTTTCCGCACCGCCGGAACCTACAACACCTCCAATGCGCGCAACTACGTCTTCTACCAGGACGGATCGAAGGAGGCCTACCGCAACGGCCAGACTCCCTATGGTTCGACCCGCATGACCCGCAACGTTCGCTGGACGAATTTCAATTACCTGACTTATAAGTACAAGCGTAATAAGGGGCATTCGTTCGACGTCATGCTCGGACAGGAGACCTCGTTCCAGGGAACGGAATACCTGCTGGCCGGCGCCACCGATTTCCCGTTCGACAACCTGGCCAACAACAACCTCGGGCTGGGCGCTACGCCGACGACGGCGAATTCGAACCGTTCGGACAAGCTGCTCGTTTCGTTCTTCGCCCGCGGAAACTACAATTACCGCGACCGCTATCTCTTCACGGCGACGGTCCGTGCCGACGGTTCGACGGTGTTCAGCAAGAATCACAAGTGGGGTTATTTCCCGTCGTTCTCGGCGGCATGGCGTATCTCGGAGGAGAATTTCATGAAGAAACAGGATGTCGTTTCCAACCTGAAGCTGCGCGCCGGCTGGGGTGTCGTGGGCAACGACCGCATCACCAACTACCTTTCGCTGGAACTCTATTCGCAGGGCAAGTACGGTTACGGGAACAATGTTATCACGGTGCTGTCGCCCAAGCAGTTGCAAAACGAGGACATCAAGTGGGAGGCTTCGCAGAGCACTAACGTCGGTATCGACCTGGGATTGTTCCGCAACCGCCTGAACATCACGGCCGATTTCTTCCTCAAAGATACGAAGGACCTGCTGATGGCCGCCAACCGGGCCTATGTTTCGGGCTTCGCCTCGCAGTGGAAGAATGTGGGCAAGATTCGTAACAAGGGTATTGAGATCGCAATCAACTCGACTAACATCGCCTCGAAAAGCGGCTTCCGCTGGACGACCGATTTCAACATCTCGTTCATCCGCAACGAACTGCGTGCGCTGGCCGGTGGAGCGAAGGAGATGCAGACCTCGGCGAGCTGGAACGGCGACTACACGGGTTACGACTATACGGCCCGCGTCGGTCAGTCGTTGGGTCTGATCTACGGCTATGTTTTCGACGGGGTTTATCAGACTTCGGATTTCAATGTCAACGCCGCGACGGGTGAGTATATGCTCAAAGAGGGTGTCACCGACATTTCGGACCATGCCGGAGTGCCCGTGAAGCCGGGTATGGTCAAGTATAAGGATACCGACGGCGACGGCGTCATCACCACGGCCGACCGTACGGTGATCGGCAACGGTACGCCCAAGTGGTACGGCGGTATCACCAATACCTTCTCGTTCAAGGGCGTGGACCTGAGCTTCATGTTCCAGTTCAACTACGGCAACGACGTTTACAACGCCACCCGCATCTACGCTTCGCAGACGCAGGACCAGCGTGCCAACCTGATGGCCGAGACGGCCGACCGCTGGACGGTGACCAACGCTTCGAACAAGGTGCCGGCCTGGGACGGATACATCAAGAACGAGATTTATTCGCGTTTCATCGAGGACGGTTCGTTCCTGCGACTGAAAAACCTGACGGTGGGCTACACCTTCCCGCAGCAGTGGACGCGCAAGTTTTATGTTTCGAAGCTGCGCCTCTATTTCACGGCCCAGAACCTCTTCGTGGTGACGGGTTATAAGGGCTACGATCCCGAGGTGAACATGCGCGCGTCGAATCCCATGACTCCTTCGCTCGACTGGGGTGCCTATCCGAAGAGCAAAGTCTATACGTTCGGTATTGATCTGACTTTCTAATACGATGAAAACCATGAAAAAGATACTTTTATACTGCATGCCGTTCTGTCTGTTGTTCGCCTCGTGCTCCGACCTGCTCGACGAGGAATCCTATTCGGAGACCGGCAAGGGCAATTACCTGAACAACGCCAAGGAGGCCGAGACGGTCCTCCAAGGTGTTTACAAGAACCTGGCGAATGAGTACACCTATTCGTACCATCTGTCGTTGCTGTTCACGATTTCGACCGACATCGCTCAGTGCGAGGGCAGTTCGACGACCTCGTTCCGCGAGATTCCGACCAACTCCCACAACGCCTCGACGTCGCAGATTGCCCGCACGTGGCAGCAGCTCTACTCGGCGATTTACGATGCCAACGACTTCATCGAGACCGTTTCGGGCCGCATGGACAGTTGGGGCTCTTCGGACCGCGAACTGGCGACCATCTATCTGGGCGAGGCCCGGGCTTTGCGTGCGCTGTTCTATTTCGAACTGGTGCGCTGGTACGGCAATGTCGTGCTGATGACCTCGACGGCCGATTCGCGCAAGAAGGACGAAGATTATGAGCAGACTGCCGCGAAGGATGTCTATGCCTATATCGAAGAGGATCTGAAATACGCCGCCGAGGTGCTTCCCTGGGCCGTCGACGACACCAAGCGTACGAGCAACGCCTATCGTTTCTCGAAGGGTGCCGCATTGGGCCTGCTGGCCAAGGTTTACTGTACATGGGCCGGTTATCCCGTGAAGGACGAATCGAAGTGGGCCGAGGCCGAGAAGGTCGCCCGCCGCGTCGTGGAATCGGGCAAGCACCGCCTGATCTCCGACTACGAAACCGTCTGGAAGAACACCTGCAACGGTATATGGGATGCGGGCGAAAGCCTGATCGAAGTGTCGTTCTACTCGCCGACGGGTCTCGACAGCGACAATACGGCCGGCCGCATCGGCAAATGGAATGGCGTATCGGCCACCACGATTGATGGCGAGCGCGGACGCAATGCCGCCAACTGGAAGGTTGTTTATTCGTTTACCCGCGACTGGGAGGCGCAGAACGACCCCCGCATGAAACTCTCGATCGCCGATTACAAGTACGATCATATGCTGGGCAGCGGCCCGATCACCTATTTCTCGACCATTTCGAGTCCCAATCCCTCTGAGGATCAGAAGAACAAGCAGCGCCAGCTCTTCACGCCGGCCAAGTGGGATACCGAAAAATATGTCGAAACGTCGAACTATATCGTCAATAACGACAAGTCGAATGTCAACTGGTACATTCTGCGCTATTCCGATGTGCTGCTGCTCTTTGCGGAGGCGCTCAATGAGTCGGGCGGTTCGATTGTCGATGCCGTGGACGCCGTGAATGCCGTGCGCCGCCGCGGTTTCGGCGATACGAAGCACGACCTTTCCTATGGCCTTTCGCGTGAGGACCTGCGCACGGCGATCCGCAAGGAGCGTGCCTATGAACTCTGTTTCGAGGGCCATCGCAAGCAAGACCTGATCCGCTGGGGTATCTATTACGATCGTGTTATGGAGACTGCCCAGGAGTTGGTGAACTGGTATTCCAATGCCAATTATGCGGTTGCCAAATACATCATCAAGGGCCGTCACGAGTTGCTGCCCATTCCGCAGCGCGACCTCGACATGATGCCCAAGTGCAAGCAGAACCCAGGTTGGGGACAGTAATCGGATCATGTAATATAATAATCGGCGGGAGTTACGTTTTGAGAACGCAACTCCCGCCGATGTGTTTATTCCGGATGGTCCGGCGATTTTTTACCTGCCCCTGGTTACGGGTTTCAACAGGAAGTTGAACTCATAGTCCTTGTACGGCATCCGGTATTCGGGGAGCGGCTGCCGTCCCCAGCTGTTCACGCAGCCGAGTCCGGATTGGAAGCCTTCTATATTGACGTGCGTGCGTCCGTCGGACACGAGGTCGCCCGGGTGTCGGACGTATTGGGTCGTACCGTTGTCGAGCTGCGGAATGGAGTAGGGGATTGCCGAAGCTGAGAAATGACCGTCGGAGCAGATCTCGACCCCGAATCCCGAGGCGTCGGTCAGCCTCCACCAGCGCAGTCCTCCGCGCGTTCCCGACTCCTGGGGGCTGGTGTATTTCATATGGAACTGGTCGGCGACACGCTGTGCATATCGTCCCACGAAAGCCGCGCTGAAACGGTCAGGGTAATTCTCCATGGGGCCGCGTCCGTAGTACTCCACGGTGTCGAACATCCCCGGGGTCTCGAATGCCATGCCGAAACGCATCAGGCCGGCGACATCCTTGCGTGCCGGGTCTGCGGTCATCGTCTCGCAGACGCGGACCGACCCGTCGGCGGCGATCGTGTAGGTGAGCGTCAGTTTCGCGCCCACGGCGGGGATCGTGTAGTCTGCGACGGCTTTGACCTCATCGACCCCCTTCGTGAGAACGAAATCGACAGGCTGCAGCCCGACCGTCGCCCACATCCTGCTGTCGGGGTATTTCCCCGTCTGGCGCACGCCGAGGTCGTTGTCCGTGGCCGCGCGGTAGAAATTGGGCCGCAGGGGCCCTGCCAGCAGCTCGACGCTGTGCAGGCAGTATGAACGGATGAAACCGCTCGCCGGATCGAACGTGACGGAGAATCCCTCGCCCGAAACGGTCCTGTCCGCGACGCGGAGCGCTCCGGCCGGAGCCTTGACGGCGAAGCGGGCCGCCGGATCGTCCCCGCGGAGTACGAACTGGTCGGCGGCGACCTCGTGGAGCGCGTCGAGCAGTCCCAGCCGTTCACGCAGTTGGTAACGCACCGTGAGCAGGAGCTCGCCGCCGAGGCCGCGGAGCTGTTCGGGCTTGTAACCCAGCGTCACGGCGGCGGTGGCCTGCGGCGCCACGTCGAGACGTTCGATGACGCCGCTCAGCACGGGCCGTCCGTCCGAGGTGATCTCCCAGCGGAGCCGGTAGGGCGAGAGGTCCGTGAAGAAGTTCTCGTTGCAGACGTTCACGACGCCCTTTTCCAAATCGAGGGCCGAGGTGTGGATCGGCCGGTGCTGGTGCTTGACCTCGTAGGCGTGGGGGTGCCACGTGCGGTCGGCGGCCAGCACGCCGTTGCAGCAGAACGTGCTGTCCGAAGCGTCCGCGGCGTTGTAGTCGCCGCCGTAACGGTAGACTAGCTTTCCTTCGGGACTGCGCCAGGCGAGGGCCTGGTCGGCGAAGTCCCAGATGAAGCCGCCCTGGTATTTCGGCTCGCGGCGGATCATCTCCCAGTACTCGCGGAACCCGCCCAGCGAGTTGCCCATGGCGTGGGCGTATTCGCATTGAATGAGCGGCTTCGCGGGATCGCCGGCGAGGTATTTCCCGCATTGCTCGTAGCTCCAGTACATCGGGCAGACGATGTCGGTGTTGTAGTCCCCGTGGTAGGAGGCCTGCTCGTACTGCACCGGGCGCGACGGGTCGAAGGATTTGATCCAGTCGTAACAGCGTTCGAAGTTGGGGCCGTTGCCGGCCTCGTTGCCCGTACTCCAGACGATGATCGAGGGGTGGTTGTAGTCGCGCAGCACCATGCGGCGGTTACGGTCGAGGTGTGCGGCGGCGAAAGAGGGGTTGCCGGCCAGATTCTTCGACTTGTCGCGGTAGTGCCAGCCGTGCGACTCGACGTTGGCCTCGTCCACGACGTAAAGCCCGTATTCGTCGCAAAGGTCGTACCACAGCGGCGTGTCGGGATAGTGACACGTACGCACGGCGTTCATGTTCAGACGCTTCATCTCGCGGATGTCGCGCACCATCTCTTCGCGTGTGACATAATAACCCGTATTGGGCTCCATTTCGTGCCGGTTGACGCCTTTGATGAGAATCGGCTTGCCGTTGACCAACAGCTGTCCGCCGCGAATCTCGACCTTGCGGAACCCGACGCGGAAGGCCGCGGCTTCGGTCACCGAACCGTCGCCGGCGAGGGCTTCGGCCGTGAGCGTGTAGAGATTCGGGGCCTCGGCGCTCCACGGCTTCGGGGCTGCGACTTCGAATGTCGTCCCGGCGTTGTTGCGGAAGGGCGTGAGCGTGCGGGTGTCGAGCGTGCGGCCCCCGTCATCGCGGAGCGTCAGCCGCAC
>ERZ773175.920-NODE-920-length-17912-cov-3.866327_pt1 | contig 17912 bp, 7 predicted proteins | sample MGYA00581004_ERZ773175 | MGnify/ENA primary metagenome ERZ773175 (study PRJEB29015, sample SAMEA2737834) | human gut metagenome | biome: human gut; feature: human-associated habitat; material: faeces | place: China | collected 2012 ...
GAGGCGGCACGCTGCTTCGGCAGCACAGCGCCGCGCCCGCCAAGGGAGGTGTCCCGGCGGCTGTGGGACATCCTGTGGCCGGTAGAGGGCGGCAGAGCGCTTTCCAGCGCGCTGCACACCGCCGAGAATATGCTGGTGCCCGCCTGCCTTGCGGTGTATCTGGCGGCTTCCGGCGGGCGCACCGCTGCACTAGAGCAGTACGGCACCTTAAAGGGCATGGCACTGCCGCTGCTCAATTTCCCCTTTGGGCTGCTGGGCAGTCTGGCTGTTTTGCTGATGCCGGAGATCACACAGGCGCATATAGAGGGGCAGACCGCCCGGCTGAACGCCCTGCTGGACCGGATGCTGCGGCTTACGGGATACTTCTCTATGCTGGCGGGCACGCTGTTCTGGGTGTGGGGCAGGCCGCTGGCACAGCTGCTCTACCACAGCCCGGAGGCCGGGTTCTATCTGGAGACCCTTGCCCCGGCCATGCCGCTGATGTATCTGGAAAGCATGGTGGACGGTGCCATGAAAGGGGTAGGAGAGCAGAAGGCGGCCTTCCGCTACAGCGTGTGGGATTCCATCCTGCGCATTGGCGGGGTGGTGGCGCTGCTGCCGCGCTTTGGCATGAAGGGCTTTTTGGCAGTGATCCTGCTTTCCAGCCTGTACACCTGCATAGCAACAAGCATACTTCCGACTGCTCCGCCAGTGATTGCCCTAGGAGAAAATGCTGCCTGAACTATAACCTTAAATGCCGCAGGAACTCTAGTAATATTAGCTATTACTAAAACCGCAACAAATAATACATATATAATTGCCATAAATGGCACTACAACCTGACTTACGCTTGCGATTCTCTTAACACCGCCTATAAGCACAAGTGCAACACAGACTGCAAGAATAAGTGAAGCGATTACTACTGACCATGAGTACTCGCCAAGAAATGGAATATTGACACAATGCTCATTATTCGCATCAAAAAATCCATTAACCGCACTTGAAATACCATTTACCTGACTAAATGTACCAATACCAAAAAGTCCAACACATACACCAAAAAATGCAAATAACTTAGCAAGCCATTTCCAGCTCTTGCCCATTCCCTGCTCTATATAATAGAATGGTCCACCAAGACTGTGTCCGTCTTCTCCTATAACTCTGTATTTAACAGCAAGAAGACCTTCTGAATACTTAGTTGCCATTCCGAAAAATGCTGTTATAACCATCCAGAATAATGCACCTGGACCACCTGCACAGACTGCTGTTGCAACACCAACGATATTACCAGTACCAATAGTTGCACTTAACGCTGTACATAGTGCGGCAAAACTTGTAATTTCACCTTCTGCCTCTTCTTCATTTTTAACCATCCATTTTAATGCTAAAGGGAGCTTTCTGATCTGTAATAAACCAAGACGAACTGTCAATAATATTCCGCCAAAAAGGATAATTACCATAAGCGGCACACCCCATACGAAATTATCAATGTTCGCAAGAATCTGATTAATTGAATTCCACATTGTACTTTCTACCTTTCATATCTAAACTACAGCATAGTACAAGCCTATACTGTCCCAACACCGCAAATGCCGTACATTACTAAATACTTTGCTAATATGCAGACTTTTACTTAATGCATTGGAATTATAGACAATATTGCCTGAATAAATATAAAAGCAGAAATAACATTTTAGAATATACAACTTATCATATAACAAGTTATATTATACTTTATGCCTTCTCTGTCCTTTTGCCTGAGAGATTCATATACCCTCTTTATAAGAAGTCATAATATTGTCTTGTAATCCATTATTAACTGCTTATAAAGAACTATATGTTGCACCTTCGGCCTCTGTGTTTATCCAGAACTCTCCAGAGAGTCGATCCATTTACAGTTGCGCCAGCAGATGCTGGCACCTGAGAGTGTTACTCCTTCGGCAGGCTTGCGCCGTTTTCCTGCAAACTTCATATCGAAAATTGCCTTATATTAATATAATCTTATTTTCTACATAATTCAACTTATTTTTACATTTTTTAATAATTATAGAATTTCCTATTACATAAAAAGGCAGCCACCGTGATTACACTCCTCCGCTGGATATACCAGAAAGTATGCTGTATCACTTTATGTGACTGCCATTTTATTATCTGCTTATATTATCAGCTTATATTATTAAGTATATAATTCTAAGCATTTTCTTTTCTTCTATATAATGTAAGACATATAACACCTGCACTAATCATAAGAACTGCAAGAAGAATTATTGTTCTTGTAACTGAGAGAGTATCAGCTGTAGCCGCACTATCATCTGCTGTTGCAGCACTGTCTTCTGCCACATCATTATTATCTGCCGCACTGCCATTTCCTGATACATTGCTCTTATCCTCTGTATTAGAATTAGCAACATCCTCATAGACTACAATATATGTTGAGAATCTATCAGTTGCAAATGTAAGTTCTCCTGTTGCTTCATCAAATGTGGCACTAAGAATATCTGATACCCCATTATGAATTCTTATTACACTATACTTCCTTGTCTTTGAAGAATCTTTATTAATAAGGTCTGAATTTAACTTAACCTTAATATTAATTGCACTGTTAAGTTCATATACATCAGACTTCTGCAAACCTATAATCTTCTGTAACTGGATATCAAGTATGCATCCAGCAGCCTGATTGTCCTTAATGTTACTATTAATAAGTTTCTTCTCTTCTTCTGTAAGATTAGAACTCTTATCCTTTACAGTAAGTGCAATATCAACCTTTACACCATCTTCTGCCTGTTTAGCTTCATCTTCTGTAAGGATAGCTTTAATAATGTCTTCTGTTGAATCTACAAGTCCTGTTTCCGGTACTCTTTCATCTACCAATACTGAAACTTTAATATCTGTCTTAACATCAGAGTTATCTGAACCCGGCTTGTTGTTATCACCCGGCTTATTATCGTTGTCGCCTGGCTTATTATCGTTGTCGCCCGGCTTATTATCGTTGTCGCCCGGCTTATTATCGTTGTCACCTGGCTTATTATCGTTGTCGCCCGGCTGTGTATTCTCAAGCTTAGGAATAACTGTAATGTCTGCCTTGTCACCACATACTGTACAATGATGTGACTTGCTTCCTTCTTCTGTAGTAGTAGCTTCCTTATCGATAGTCCATTCTGTACTATAATTATGTCCTGCCGCTGGAATTACTTCTGTCTTAGTATCTCCACATACTATACAAGTATATAACTTTGAACCTTCTTCTGTACAAGTTGCTTCTTTCTGTACTTCACCATCATTCCATACATGTTCTGTATGTTCTTGCTTAGCTTCATTGTAAGAAGTCTTCTCCCACTGTAATGTTGTAAGTGTAAGCTTTCCTGCACCTGTATATGTTTTAACTTTAGTATCAAGTTCTGAAGCTGCATATAATGTGTAGCCAGTATAAGGAAGGTCTTTCTTGAATTCATCTTTATCCTGAACTAATGCTACTTCACCTTCTTTATCAGTATTAAGAGCTACCTTTAATTCCTGCTTTGCTCCATCCATCATATATATTGTATTAAATGCGTTAATATAACCTGCTGGACTGCTTCCGTTACCACTTATAAGTGCATTAGTTATACCTGACATATAGCAGTTCTCAAGTAACATATGAGCTCCACAGTTAGATGATGCACCATTACTTACAATTTTCTTAGCTAATTCCGGATTTGTCTTTTCTATATCAAGACGCATTTCTCTTAAATCCTGTGCATCCATAATACAATTGTATACATGTGCTGTACCATAACGAAGTCTTGGCATTCTATCCATCGAATTCTTATAGTAGTTATTAGCAAGTGTAAGTTTAATATTCTTAGCTGATGAATCATCATCAGACTGTCCTAATAAATGAGTCTTTTTCTGACCATAAGCATAATTGTATATCTGCTGATCTGTCATACCCTCTTCAAGCAAATGCTTATAATATGGGTAGTTATCTGGATTAGCCTTCATAGCATTCATCATTTCATCAAAGAATACATTATCTTCACTTGCTGGAAGGAATTCACACCATGATATTGTTATATTACTGTCATTAACTGGTGTCTTAACATCAATAACTCCATCATATGACTTATAGAAAGTACAGTGGTCAACCCATATATCAGAGCTTCCCTTTTCTATTGTCATATAATCCCAGTCATTACGATCATAAGCACCTTCTGTATAATCGTCCCACTCCCATATCTCATCAAATTCAATATTTCTTATGATGATATTATTAGAGCCTGTTATATCTATACATGTATGTGTAATCTTAGCTCCATTCTTAGAGTAGATTGTAAGATTACTCATATCTGCAAGCTTAAGCATTGATACACCTGTCTTTAAAAGTGTTGGGTGTGTAAGTGGCTCAAGCTTATGTGCTGTTATAAATGAGCTGTAGCTGTCAAAGTTATTAACTTCCTTATCACCAAGCGCAATATCTGCTGTAAGCTCGATCACTGATGCCTTACCACTCTTCTTTACACTCTGTATTGCATTAAGGAATTCTTCTGCTGTGCCGGCTGTGTAATAGTTATCTGATGTTTCCTTTAATAATCCACCACCTGTTACATTAGCACTCTGTGCATAACCTTCCTGTGCATACTGTGCAAGTCCTGTATCATCACCTTCTGTCTGTGAATAAGTATCTGATACATATTCTTTTTCTACATATCTGTCTATGCTGTCTGTCTTAACAGTACCTGTATACCTTATTGTACCTACTATTGTATATGGATCCCAGCCAAGATATGATGTTGAAGTCATTTCATTGGCTTTCGTAGCAGATATCTGTCTTCTGTTACTGTTAATTGCAAATGCAGGACCATAGCTTCCATATTCGAAAAATCTTGCATTAGCAGCCAAATTACCACTCATATCTGTATATGGATTAGAAGCATTCGGCTTTAATATCTTACCCATATAGCAGTTAATCCAAGTAATATAAGCATCTGCTCCCCAAGGTCTTGCAAGATAATACTTACTTCCTGAGCATCCCTCTTCTGAGAGAACCTGACAGTTAAAGAATGTAAGACCATATGTTGCAGAGGCTGATGCCTTAGGAGCTGATACATAGCCTGAATTCTTATTAGCATTGTAACGGAATACAAGCTTGCAATCATTAAATAATGCTCTAGGCTCATTACCATATATGAAATCCACATTACCAGCTATATAGCACTTGTAATAATACTGGGTGCCACCATTAGCACAAAGTGTATCCTGATAACCAAGTATTCTTAAGTTGATATATGATGTTTCATTGGCATCATTTCTTAAAGCATCTGCTGATTCATTTGACTTAGTACCATCACCAAGATAATTATAAGTATTCTCGATTGTAAGGTTCTCTGCCGAAAAGCCTGTTGCTGTCTTATCTATTCTTACAGCACATCTTAAAGACATATCTCCACCAGCTAATTCCTTAACATCATAATATATTCTTGTCTTCTCGCTATCCTCACCTATAAGTGTTATATAAGGAGATTTAACAACAAGATGTTCTTCATAATCACCTTCTTTAACAAGAATAATTACACGTCTCGTGTTATCAGAAGCAACTGAATCTACTGCCGCCTGAACTGTCTTATAAGTTGGTATTCCATTAACCTCCTCACCATCAGTTCCTGTGTATGCACTATCTACAACCTTGTTGTAATTAGTAAGATATACATAATTAAATGTTTCTCTAGTCTTGTTACCTTTCTTATCTGTGAATATTAATTCAACATCATTTCTTCCTTCTTCAATAGCAATGTCTTTAAATGCAAAGCTTTCTTTTTCTTTAACATCTGTCTTTGCTGCTTCACTGCCATTAACATAAAGCGTTGCTGTTACATTTTCTTCAACTACACCTTCAATTGTAATCTTTCCATTGTATACAGTGTCATATGACTTCTTAGTTATTGTATACTTAACAGCATCATCTTCATATACATATTTACCTGTATGTCCTGCTGTTGGAACAGTCCATAAAGTATCTGATGGGTTACTGTAGTTATCTACTTTTCCATTAACGTGTGAATAAGCTATTATATAATAGTAATATGGCATCTCTGCTGTTACATCTTTATCTTTATAAGCACATTCTGTAACTGTTGCTATCTTTGAAGCATTCTCTGCTGTCTCATCGTATGAATAACGATATACCTCATATTGGTCAGCCTTATCTACTGCATCCCATACAAGATCAACTGTATCTGCACTTGAAGCTATGCTTGCCTTTGGTGAATCCAGTGCTGCTATTACTGTTATTGCATCTGATTCAACATAATCATTAATCTCACCATTAATACCTAACTTACCAGCCACTCTGAACTTATAATCTCCGGCATCCTTAATTGAATACTTATATGTTGGCTCAGTAATGTCTGATGCAACCTTTTCCCAGCTCTTTCCGTTATCTCTTGATACTTCAAGCACATATAAACCATCGCCTTCGGCTGGTACTTCATCTGTCCAGCTTACTGTGATGTAATCTCTTGTATAAGCTGCTTTAGCTGTAACTTCCTTAACAACTGGTGCTGTACCTACTGCATTGTAGCATTTATTCTGGTCGTAAAGAACTGTTCCGTCCTGTGCTATATACTTCATATTCTGGATAGTTGCCTTAACACCTGCTAATACAAATCCATATGATACTGCTGTATTTTTCTTATCTGCATTAAATAAGAGATTATCACTTGCACTATAAGAATATGTAGCTGTCTTAGTCTCTCCACCCTTAGGTGTTGCTGTGATAACAAGAGCATCGTCTGTCTTTTCAACTGTAAATGTCACAACAGTTCCTGCTGGAATAGTTGTATCCACTTTACTTGAAGCACCTGCAAGATCTGATGGCTTCTTTGAGTAAACCATCTTAAGTGCATTAGAATTACGTATTCCTACGGTGTCTATATAATTCTTGTTAAATGCACCAAAGAATATACCATTAGTATTGCTTGAACCACACTCTGTAATTGTTATATCTGCTGTAAGCTTGTTGGCATCTGTAGTCTCATCAAATCCAAAGAAGCTTACTGTATTATTGATATTAGTTGACTTATCAGTGTTTGTAGTTGTATTTAATGTACCACCTGTCTGTGTAAGAACAAGTTTCTGTCCTGTAGGCTGTACAACAAGATTAGAAGCTGTACCATAATCATATGTCTTAGGCATAGCTGGCTGTTCATTATATTCAACATCCTTAGCTGCATATACTATAGATATTGAAACTATGTAAGCTGAACCTGTTGATACAATTTCAACTGTTCCTTCGCTCTCATCTTCATAATTATATACTGTTGTCACATCATCTTTTGATGCCGGCTCACCCGCTATTGTGTAAAGTGCATATGTACTTGCTGGTGCATATGATTTTACTGATATAGTACACTTTCCACTTACAGGTATTGTTATCTTAGCTCCTGTAGTAAACTGTGCTGAATTAGGGCTTGGTCCATTAGGAACTAACTTACCTTTTGTAGCATCAATAGCTAAACCATTGTAGTAGCCTGTTGTTCCCATAATATTATCATCATAATAATCACCATCATCACTCTTAACAAAAGACCAGCTTGTAACCTGCTCAAATATAAGCTTATGTGATGCTTCAGCACCCTTTACTGTAACTGTGTTACCTGACTTTACCTTGTATGGAAGTGCAAGGAAATCACCACCAAGTGTAAGTGTATATGAACCCTCTCTTAACTTAATAGCATCCTTATCTGTAAATACATATTCATATCCATCATCATTATTCATATATATGTATTTTACATTCTTGCCTGTTAAATCAGGTTCTTCCGGAAGACTTACTGTAACGGCATATGTTGGCTTAAGTCCTACAGTTATATCTAATTCTGCATCTTCTGAATATTTAATTCCATCTGATACAGAAGTTACTTCATAGTCATTAGCACCCTTTACGGCTACACTATATGAAACACCTTTTTCAAACTTAGCTGTATATTTCCAAGTATCTGTATCAATAGTTACTTCTGGAACATAGTCTGTTTCCTCAGTTGTTGTAAATACAAGTTCAAGGCCTTCTGTATAATAACCCTCAGTAATGCCATTAATCTTACCTGTTACTGTGCAGGTATCAAGGCTAATGACAGTTAAATCTGCTGTAATCCTGGCAGCAGTCTCTGTACTTACACTATGTTTATAAATACCACTCTTAATCTGGTATGCCGGATTGCTCAGTGATATCTCATATTCCATAACTTCATCTTCTGCTGGTACTTCAATTGAATATGTACCGCTCTTGCCATTCTCTGCAACTGTTATATCTGATGTATATGTAAGTCCAGTTGTATTATTAGTCGCTACAACCTGCATATCAGATGGAATATCTGATTTAGATGTAATAGTTCCATTTATTACTTTCTTATTAAGTTCTACACATTCGATTGAAAGATTTCTAATGTATGTATTAGTTTTAACATCTAATGTAAGCTCTCCTTCATCTCCTGTAAGATAACATTCAAATTCCACATCAACATAATTTTTGTCAGAATTTTCAACACAGGAAATACATTCCATCTTTCTTAAGACCTTGTCACTTCCTGTTATATTAAGTGTATTTCCTAATATGCTGTCCTTATCTGTACCTACGTTCTTATTGACAGTAAGTTTAATAACAGCCTTATCTCCCGCTGCCGGTATAACTATCTTAGTACCAGTATTAACCTGAATTCTATCACCTGTCGTTGGTTGAAACTTACCTGATGATGCATCAACATATAATACATCTTTATCACCATTAGTATAAGTTCCTGTATCACTTTGAATTGCTGTCTTAGAACCTTTACTTGATAAAACTATTTCTGAATATCCCCATTCAGCTTTAATATCCCCACCATCTGCGAATGAAGCAGATGTTGTCGCATAACTTGTTGATGATTCAACCTTTATTGACTGAAAATAATTCTGAACATTTGTTGTAAGTGTTACCGATGAAGCACCTTTATCAACTGTTCCTTCAATTATGTAATATGCCCAGCCACTTCCTGACTGTTCTGTTATTTTAATGTTGCTCATTCCTGTAAATGCCATATTATCAGCAGTTACTGCTACATATGCCCTTAATGTTATTGTACAGGTCTTAGCATTATTAACTATAGGAAACATTAATTCGGTGTTTGGATTAACCAGATAGTCACTAGACCTTTTAGTTATTTTACCTGAATTTGCATTTATTAATAATTCATCATTATTAGAATTAACCAGCTTACCTGATTTGCCGTTCAATTCCGTAACCGAATTATCATTATCGCCATCTGCATACATTTTAGAACTTACTGTCCACTCTGCACTGGCTTTTTCTGCCGCTTTGGCTGTAATGCTAAACAAGCCCTCCGGCAATGAAAGTCCAGATATGATTAAAGCTAACGCCATAAACATAGCCGAACTTCTGCGAAACCATTCTCTTCTACGTCTTGATTTCATAGTCCATACTCTCACTTTCTTAACAATACAATGTTTTGTAACTTTTACACAAAACCAATTGCCTATTTTCTATAAGATTACAACTTTTGACGAAAATGTACTACTGATTTTTATAGTTCTCGGGTACCAATTACTGAAATTTTTAGGTTTTGATGTATTTTTTGTGATACATTGCATAAAATCCGTGTAAACATTTACCAATAATCGTCTATATCACAAAATAATATATATGTATTACTGCTAATTATTTACACGGATGTTATACGCATATATTTAATTATTATCATTCTCTTAGTGTCACATCTATTATCTGCCTGCCTGTCTGGCAATTATATTAACTAATTCATCAGCATCTATCGGCTTTGCTATATGTGTATTCATACCAGCTCTAATGCTCCGTTCTATATCATCATAGAATGCGTTGGCACTCATCGCTATAATTATTACAGTACCCGCATCTTCTCTTCCTGACTTTCTTATCTTCCCTGCGGTTTCCAAGCCGTCCATAACCGGCATCATTATATCAAGGAGTATAACGTCATACTCATTAATATCTGAATTCATATATGTATCCAGTGCTTCCCTGCCATTGCTTACTCCAACAGTCCTTGCACCCGCATTATCAAGAATAAAGCTTACAATCTCCATATTCATCTCGTTGTCTTCTGCAACCAGCACTTTAAGTCCTTCAATTGACATCTGTGCACCACATTTACTATTCTTAGCTTCAGTCACGTTACGGTTAATTTTGAATGGTAATATTATTGTAAACTCTGTTCCAACATTCTGTCTGCTAATAAATTCAATTTCTCCACCCATTATCTCAATAAACCTCTTGGTTATTGCAAGTCCAAGCCCAGTTCCTTTATAAGCTGTTCTTGCATTGCTGCTCTCCTGTGCAAATGGCTCAAAAGCTATCTGCTGGAATTCTTCACTCATTCCTATTCCGGTGTCTTTACATATGAAAGTAACCTTAACTGTATCGTCATCAGCTGCATTTTCACTATAAGAAAATCTTACAGAGCCATTCTGCACATTATATTTAATCGCATTGGATAATATATTCTGTAATATCTGCCTTAAATGAAGCGAGCTGCCTATCAGATTGTCATATTCTATACTGCCCCTGTCAACCGAATAATCGATACACTGTTCATCTGCCTGTGTCTCAATAACACTGCTGACCTCATTAATAATCTTCGTAAGCTCAAATGGTTCTTCTTTAATGGCAATCTCCCCCGACTCAAGCTTATTCATATCAAGAACATCATTTACAAGGTCTAATAAAAAGCCTGAGGCTGACATAATCTTATCAAGACATTCTTCTTCCTTTTCCCTGTTGCCAAGATTGAACCTGCATATATCGACCATTCCTCTTATTCCATTAATAGGTGTTCTTATATCGTGGCTCATACGCCTTAGAAAATCTGTCTTTGCAATATTAGCACGTTTCTCCTGCTCTGCCGCCTGTAGAAGCTGTCTTTTATATTCCATTTCCTGTAGCTGCATTTTACTTTCATCTTTGGCAATAACAAGCTGTCTTACAAACATAACAACACCTATTACCGCAATATATACAAACAATGCGGCAGCAACCGCCCTGTTTCTTAAAGCATATACCTGCTTATCCGCAAAGAACGCATATATTGTATAATTCTCTATCTGCTTTCTCTTGCCATAGTAATAATCTTTTTTGTATGGTACAGCTATAATGCCATTATCATTTTCTTTCCATGCCCCGTCATATTTCTGTCTCAGTGCCTTCATATCAAGTCCCTGAAGCTCCTCGTCATTGGAATTAAGCACCTTGTTCTCATCTGATATATACACAATCCCATCCATATCAAACTCAAAGCCTGATATGAGCCTGTCAATGCTTATATCTCCACTATTATCATAGCTTTCCTTCTTCACATATGTAATAACTGCACCTTTTGTATCTTTTCTTGCCGCTACAGCAATATCGGAAAATTCCTCATTCTGGCTTTCAGTATATGTTATGCTCCCTGACCGGACATTAACTCTTGTTATATATACCTTCTGTGGGTGTTCAATGACATCTTTTACATTACTGTCGTCTATAACTGAATCAACATCTGTATATTCTATTCCCCTGTAATATTCACATTCACCCTCTCCATCAAGAACAACTATTCCGTCGAGCCTCTGGTTATACATATATTCATCCAAAAATGTATCAATATCATCTTCATACTGCATGCACCTTACCAATTCCTGTGTCTTATCAGAAAGCCTGTACAAGCTTTTAACTTTATCATTCTGTATAAAGTATTCATAGGTATTAACTCTTGTCTGCACAAAATCCAGCACCCTGTCTGCTGTCTTATTAACCGTTTCATTGCTTATTTCAGTAAATATAACAGCTACTATTGTCACCAGTATAAATCCTGTAATTATTGAAATCAGAAATGCTTTAACATCTGATATGCCCCATATTCTACTCTTATCTTCCATTAGTTCCCCCATACTGCCATACTAACGTCAACCCCATATTTCTCTGCTATGCTCTGTATTGTGCCATCAGCCCTCATTTCATTAAGCACCCCTGTAAGCTTCTTATCAATTCCACTGTCATTATCAAGTGAAAATGCAATTCCCAGCTCTGACATACTTAATTCTTCCCGAAGTACACCAAAATGTTCCTCATTGGACTGTACAAATACTTTCATAGCATTTTCGTGACCTGCTATGGCATCAACATAACCTTTTCTCATACTAGCATATAATTCTTCCATCGTTGACATACTGTACAGCACACCAACCTGCGGCGTATTCGTATTGGATAGTATGTACTCCGGCTTGGAAGTTACCTGCACCGCCACTCTTTTGCCTTTAAGATCAGCAAGGTTTTCTATCCCGCTGTCTTTATTGACAACTACTATCTGACGGCTGTACATATATGGTCCAGCCCAGTTGTACTTATCCTCCCTGCCGGTCATTGTAAAACAGCCCCACAGGCAGTCTACTGCTCCCTCATTAAGATATATATCTTTGTTATCCCATACAATCTGCTTGAATACAGGAGTATAACCCATACGCCTGCAAGCCTCTCTTGCTATCTCAACATCAATTCCTGTAAAGTTGCCATCACTGTCAAGATAACTGTAAGGCACATAATTATCACTGCCTATTATAAGAGGCTTTAAATCATTACTCGAACTCTTAGAGCCGTTATTATGTATATTACTGCACGCCATAAGCCCTGCTGATGCTATGACAGACAATATACACATAACTAATTTTAAATAACTAATTATATTATTACTTTTCATTTTCCCCCCACTCTTTAATAAATACACTCTTAAGTATTTCTGCCTGATGTCTGCATATATACTTTCATATATTTATTAATCTTTTTAATCATATACTCTACTGGCCTTACATAACTTTTATGTATTTAATTATATAGCCTGATTAACTATAAGTCTATGTTTATATTTTTTTAATTTATTTAGATATAATAAATTGTTCCGTAACTTATACTATATATCAATATTAAAAACAGCAGGAAGATATTATGAATTCCCAATATCTTCCTGCTGCTTATATACATCAGCTTATATGCTTTATTATTCTATTATAATTGTATGTTACTCATTATTGCTGTTATTAAATATATCTGGATTTTCTTCGTTAATAGTGCTCTTCGCAGTATCTTTATTATCTGCTCCGGATGAAGCTTTATCAGAAGATGCATCTACTATTCCCTTCCATATATCACTTTCTGAAGGTCCGCTAAGTGTAGATGAATAACTTCCATCTTCATTGAATGTTACACTCTCGGCAACCTTTTCAGAATGTGTAAAACCTGTTGTGTCAACTGGTTCTGGAATACCTTTGACCTCGCGGAATATCTTCATAAATTCCTTACCTGTAATTGTTTCGTGATCATAAAGATAATGGGCAATCTTGTCAAGGACATCTCTGTTCTCTATAAGAAGCTGCTTAGCTTCTTCATAGCACTCCTTAAGCATATTCTTGACTTCTTCATCAATCTGTGCGGCTGTTTCATCAGAACAGTCAAGTCTTGCATTACCATTAAGGTAAGGGTCATCAACTGTTGCCAGATTCATAAGTCCGAATCTGTCTGACATACCATACTGTGTAATCATAGCCTTGGCTATCTTAGTAGCCTTTTCTATATCATTAGCAGCCCCTGTTGTAACTTTGCCAAAGACAATCTCCTCTGCCGCACGTCCAGCAACTAAAGTTACAAGTCTTGCCATAAGCTCATCTTTGTTCTGTAAGTACTTTTCTTCTTCTGGAACCTGCATTACATAACCTAATGAACCCATAGTTCTTGGTACAATAGTAATCTTCTGTACTGGCTCTGAGTCTTTCTTTAAAGCTGTAACAAGTGCGTGTCCTACCTCGTGGTAAGCAACTGTCTGCTTCTCTTCCTTGCTGAGCACCCGGTCTTTCTTCTCTTTACCAGCTATGACAACTTCAACTGCCTCAAATAAATCTTTCTGTGATACATACTTTCTTCCGGCCTTAACCGCAGCGATAGCAGCTTCATTAATCATATTGGCAAGGTCCGAACCTACTGCACCACTTGTTGCAAGTCCGATTTCTTCAAAATCAACTGTATCGTCCATAAGCACATCTTTAGAATGTACTTTAAGTGTTTCAATACGTCCCTTAAGGTCTGGCTTGTCAACTATAACTCTTCTGTCAAGACGGCCTGGTCTAAGTAAAGCCTTATCAAGAACTTCTGGTCTGTTAGTAGCTGCAAGTATAAATATACCCTTTGATGAATCAAAACCGTCCATCTCTGCTAATAACTGGTTAAGTGTCTGTTCTCTTTCATCATTACCGCCACCATATCTTGAATCACGGCTCTTACCAATAGCATCAATCTCATCTATGAATATGATACAAGGTGCCTGCTTGGTAGCCTCTTTGAAAAGGTCTCTTACTCGTGAAGCACCAACACCTACGAACATCTCAACAAAATCCGAACCTGCAAGTGAGAAGAATGGTACATTAGCCTCACCAGCTACTGCCTTCGCAAGAAGTGTCTTACCAGTTCCTGGAGGTCCTACTAAAAGTGCACCCTTTGGAAGCTTGGCGCCAATCTTTGAATATTTGTCTGGATTATGAAGAAAATCTACTATCTCTGTAAGTGACTCCTTCGCCTCGTCCTGTCCTGCTACATCTTTAAATGTAACACCTGTCTTCTTCTGTACATATACCTTAGCGTTATTCTTGCCGACACCCATGCCGCCCATCATACCGCCGCCCTTGGATATTCTTCTATATACAAAGGCAAATATTACATATATGAATAAGAATGGTAATACATATGCAACCAGAAATTCTACTATTGATGAATTAGAATCTGGTATATAACCTGAGAATTCAATACCTTTTCTCTTGAGTAATGGAACAAGTGTGTCATCATTAACATATCCTGTATAGTATGTGTAGCCTAACTTGTTCGCTTCCGGAGTATCCCCTGCACTGTCAACTGGTGTAATAAGAATTCTATCCTGTTCAAGTGCAACGCTCTTTACTTCATCATTATTAACCATCTCTATGAACTCATTATAAGTTATCTCCTTATAAGTAGCATTCTTTACGAGATTGTTAAGCATTGTTATTCCAATAAATGTAATAACCGCAGCAATTATAATAAAGACAATAAGACTGGTGTTCTTAGGCTTTTTATTATTGTTATTATTGCCGCCACCATTATTCCTGTTGTTATTATTACCACCACCGTAATTATTACCGTTGTTGTAATTATCCATTCGGCTTCTCCATTCCTAGTTCTTTATACTCTCATCGTCTGATAACTTATCATTAACAGACAATACCCATTATAAAGAAGGAATATTTATAAATCAACCTTTAATAAAAGGTTTCATACTATTTATTTTTTATTAAGATTTAGTTATTCTTTTCCTGATACTCAAGTGCCGCGCCAATAAATCCTCTGAATAATGGATGTGGTCTGTTAGGTCTTGACTTTAATTCTGGGTGAGCCTGTGTTGCTAAGAACCAAGGGTGCTCCTTAATCTCTATCATCTCAACAATTCTTCCGTCTGGTGAGATACCTGAAAGCTGCATGCCATTTTCAACAAGAACTTTTCTGTAGTCATTATTTACTTCATATCTGTGTCTGTGTCTTTCATTAATAGTTTCTTCGCCATATAATTCATATGCCTTAGAATCCTTGGCAAGCACGCAAGGGTATGAACCAAGTCTTAAAGTTCCACCGATATCATCAATACCTTCCTGATCTGGCATAAGGTGAATTACTGGATGTGTTGTATCTGGCTTTAACTCAACACTGTGTGCATCTTCATATCCAAGAACATCTCTTGCAAATTCTACGATTGCAAGCTGCATTCCAAGGCACAGACCTAAGAATGGCACATTATTCTCTCTTGCATATTTTATAGCCTGAATCTTTCCTTCTACACCTCTGTCACCAAATCCACCTGGTACAAGAATACCTGATACATCTGATAATAATTCAGCGGCATTATCCTTAGTAACTGTCTCTGAGTCAATCCATTTGATTGTGACATCAGCAGAATTATATACACCGCCGTGCTTTAATGCCTCAACTACTGAAATATAGGCATCGTGAAGCTGTATATATTTACCTACTAATGCAACTGTAACCTTCTTAGTTGGATTTTTCCAAGCCTTGCACATAGCTCTCCACTCATCTAAATCTGGTTCTGGACAGTCAAGCTCTAAGCACTCGCAGGCTACCTGTGCAAGATGTTCTTCTTCCATAGCAAGTGGTGCATCGTAAAGTATCTCAACATCAAGATTTTGTAATACGTGTGTCTTTGGCACGTTACAGAATAATGCAATCTTATCCTTAATACCAGGTTCAAGTGGGTGCTCTGTACGGCATACTAAGATATCTGGCTGAATACCCATTCCCTGTAATTCCTTAACACTTGCCTGAGTAGGCTTTGTCTTCATCTCGCCTGAAGCCTTAAGATAAGGAATAAGTGTAACGTGTATAAGAATAGCATTTTCGTGTCCAACTTCGTGCTGGAACTGTCTGATTGCCTCTAAGAATGGCTGTGATTCGATATCACCTACTGTTCCACCAACCTCGATAATTGCAATCTTAGTTTCATCAGTTGAATAATCTCTATAAAAACGGCTCTTTATTTCATTAGTTATATGAGGAATTACCTGAACTGTTCCTCCACCAAAATCGCCACGGCGTTCCTTCTGTAATACAGACCAGTATACCTTACCTGTTGTTACATTAGAATTCTTATTAAGACTTTCATCAATAAATCTTTCATAATGCCCAAGGTCAAGGTCAGTCTCCGCACCATCATCTGTTACGAATACTTCACCGTGCTGGATTGGGTTCATTGTTCCCGGGTCAATGTTAATATATGGGTCGAACTTCTGCATAGTCACCTTAAATCCACGTGCTTTTAATAATCTACCGAGTGAAGCTGCTGTGATTCCTTTACCAAGACCTGAAACTACACCACCTGTTACAAATACATATTTTACAGACATTATTCCTCCTATCCGCCTTTCGGCTTACACATTAATCAACATTCCTACATTATTTTCAACATTATACAGTCATAAATTGCAAATTTCCACATTTTTTTATAATTAAATCTGTATTAATTCTGATACATTTATTTCATTTTATAATCGTTAATAAAATGTCTTTTCTATGGCAGATATGACGTATTCTGACTTAATATTATTAAGCTGGACAATATTAATATTAGTTATCTTATCTTTATTAATATAACCATTAATAATATCCTCCCCCTTATCATTCTTCTCATACCTGAACTCTGTATCTGATATCGTGAGAGCTATTCCCTGTCCTGTATATTTGGAATATGCTTCCTTTAATGTCCATATTCTAAGAAAACGGTTCTCATCTTCGCCAATCCACCGACATTCATTATCAGTAAAAAATCTTCTGGCAACCTTTAAATAATTCTTTCTTGTATGCTCTATATCCACACCAACTGCATTTTCTGATATGGCGCATACAACATAATCTCCTGTGTGGGAAAGATTAAAATGTATATTCTTATCCGCATACTCCGGCTTATTATTCGCAGTAAGTTTGATATCATAATCATAAGCCTTATCATATCCGCTGATAAGCTTATTTATATCTATATCATATTCCGAATTACTTTCCCATAAATGTCCTGCTTGGATATTCTCTCTTTCCCGCTTGGAAGCCTCAATTAGATAATTCTTATCTACACAATTCCCAGTTATATAATTATGAGCTATATAATTCCCAGCTTCATAGTCCTTTGTCGCATAATTAAGAAGAAGCCCTGCAACAAGGCTTCTCCTCTTATCTTCCATATATTGATATCTGTCAATCTTCTCCTGCCTGTACTCTGGCACAAGCATTTTCCCAGTGTTAAACATATCCTCGGTTACATCAGATATGTCCGTTATCTACAATCTGTTTCCCTGGATCACCGGAGTGTTGG
>ERZ773175.941-NODE-941-length-17625-cov-4.333466_pt1 | contig 17625 bp, 21 predicted proteins | sample MGYA00581004_ERZ773175 | MGnify/ENA primary metagenome ERZ773175 (study PRJEB29015, sample SAMEA2737834) | human gut metagenome | biome: human gut; feature: human-associated habitat; material: faeces | place: China | collected 2012 ...
CGACGGTAAAGGGTGCTGTTCTCGTCTGTGCTGGCGGTGCGTTTCAGTTCCGCAGCGACCGTATGGAAGGTACTCCGGTTGCCCAATGGTTTGCCCGTCATGGTTATCAGGCTTTTGTGGTGAATTACCGCGTGCAGCCCTATCGGATGGAGGAAGGAAGCCTTGACTTGGCTCGTGCTATCCGTTTTGTCCGTCGGCACGCTGCCGATTACGGGATAAATCCGAACGACATAGCCTCCGTAGGGTTCTCTGCCGGAGGTATTCTCTGTGGCGACGAGGCGCTCAATTTCGATGAGTTGGTGAACGGTACGGCACTTACTTCCAACTATCGTCCCGATGCGCTCGACGAGGTATCTGCCAATGTTTGTACCATCGGAATGATTTACGCTTTCTATGGACGGTTAAGTGTAGCATCTATCGATGTGGAGAAATTCCGTGCATCGAAAATTCCGCCTACATTCTTCGCCTACGGTACACGCGATCCGTTCTATCGTCAGTTCCAAGCCTGTGCCAACGCCGTGCGTGAAGCGGGCGTAGAAGTGGAAGAACACGAATACGAGGGTATGCCGCACGGTTTCGGATATACGCATGAAGCGTGGATGGTCGGTTTTGACAGTTGGATGACTAAAATAATGTCTAATAATTAACGATGAAAGATATGAAAATAAGATTGATAACCTTGCTTGCCGTCTTGCTATGCTGTATGACAGCGAGCGCACAAACAGATTCCGTAAAGGAGCAATCCGGAAAGAAAATCCTTATCGCTTACTTTAGTTGGGGAGGTAACACGCAGCACGTGGCGGAACATATCGCCTCGCTGACAGGCGGCACGCTCTTCCGTATCGAACCTGAAAAACCGTACCCCACCGAGTACAAGCCCTGCACGGAAGTGGCAAAAGAGGAAAAAGAATCGGATGCCCGTCCGGCCATCAAAAACAAGATCGAAAACTGGGATGAGTACGATACTATTTTCATCGGCTGTCCCGTATGGTGGTGGACTGCCCCGATGATTATCAACACCTTTACGGAAAACTACGACTTCAAGGGAAAGACGGTCGTGCCGTTCTGCACCTACGCTTCGACCTACCGCGACGAAACGTTGGCGCGCATTGTCGAGCTGACCTCGGCAGCCGAACACCTGAAAGGATTCGGGGCGGTGGACAAAAATACAAAAGGCATCGAAGAGTGGCTGAAAAACATTGGGATAACTGAATAGTAAAAAATGGAGAATATGAGAAAATGGTTTTATCAAGTGATATTGCTGTCGTTCATTTGTAGCCTGGCAGTAGCTTGTTCGAAGGATAACGACTCCGATACTCCATTATACAGGAATGACACTATCGAGTACGATGCAAGTCGTAAAATTCTTGTTGCCTATTTCAGTTGGGGTGGCAATACTCAACACCTTGCCCAGACCATAGCTGATGTTACCGGAGCCGATCTTTTCCATATCGAGACTGTCAATCCCTATCCGACGGATTACAACGAATGTACTGTAGTTGCCCGAGAAGAACTGGATAATGGTATTCGTCCAGAATTAAGCGACACAGTGGAAAACCTTGATGACTATGATGTAGTTTTCGTAGGATGTCCTGTTTGGTGGCATACTGCCCCTATGGCTATATGGTCGTTTCTTGAAAATTCGGAACATGACTTTTCAGACAAGATTATCGTACCGTTCTGTACCTATGCTTCGACCTATCGGGAGGAAACACTTGCCAAAATCGTAGAACTCACTCCCAATTCCCTTCATCTGCAAGGATTCGGAACAACTGGAAGAAATACAAATGGAGTGGAAAATTGGCTGAGAACGATTCAGGTTATACGATAGACAGCCAAAATATCGTTAAAAACAGTAAAACTCACAATCGCATTGACATTGATTGTGAGTTTTTTGTGAATTTATTTGTAATTTTACAAGCGGAAATCAAGCGGTTACGGCATGGAATACCCCAAAGATATCATCGTCGCTGACAAGTTGGGCGTTGTGAGAACGGATTCCGAGAAGGAATATCTGGCTCATTTGCTCTGCTTGGGCGGAACGTGCCGTTACCGTTTTAACGAGCGGGACTTCGAGTTGCACGCCGGGGATTTGTCAATTATCCGCAAACGGAAAATGGTCGAGAAGGTCGAGCCTTCGGATGACTTCCGATGCAAGATAATTTATGCCACGCCCGGCTTTATCGAGTTGTGCACGCCGCAAAGCAATTACGGTATGAAAGGGTCGCTGGCTCTGTTCCTCAATCCCGTGATGCACCTTACGCCGGAGCAGCAAATCGTCTGCCGCCGGGATTTCGATTTGTTGGAACTGCGCATCCGGAATAAGGAACACCGTTTTTATCAGGAAACGCTCATCAACGCCATGCAGGCAGCTATCCTCGATTTCTTCGACTTTCACGCCACCCTCTACGGTCAGAGCGATATTTCGACGCAAAACGCCTCCATCATGAACCGTTTTTTGAAAATGCTGGAAGAGGGAACCTATCGTGAACACCGGGAGGTTTCCTATTACGCCGATTGTTTGTGCGTCACGTCTAAATATTTGTCGGAGGTGTCGAAAAAGGTCAGCGGATATGCCGCCAACTATTGGATTAACCGTTACACGATTCTCGATATTTCGCGGCTGTTGCGGGACAAGTCGCTGACGTTCGTCCAGATTTCCGATATGTTCGGTTTCTCGTCACCCGCCTATTTCAGCCGTTACGTGCAACAGAACCTCGGGCTTAATCCGACGGATTACCGGAAATAATCATCTATCAATTCTTGTATAATCGGTAAAAATCGCAGTTTTTACCGATTTTTTTGTATCGCCGTTTCTCTGCCATCCCGCTACCTTTGCAAGGTAACAATTAAAAATCAGAGCGATATGAAATCATTGGTTATTACGGTATTGCTTTTTCTGACTTTATCGGTCGGAGCAAAGGCACAGGAGAACGCAAAAACATTTACCCCCGAGGAGCAAGCCGTCATCGATTTGTCGAACAACAAATGGGACTGGATGGCGGAAAAGAACGCTGATAAGCTGGCGGAGCTGTTTCACGAAAGTGCACAGTTCGTCCACATGGGCGGTTATTGGGGCAAGGAGCAGGAACTGAACACGATTCGTTCTGGGGCCATCTGGTACAAGAAAGCCGAGATACATGACGTGCAGGTCAAGTTTGCCGCAGGTACGGCAACGGTTTACAGCCGTATTCATCTGAACTCCGAGGTCGGGGGTAACTCCGTCCGTTTCCCTTTTATAGTGACGGAAGTCTATGTGATGGAAAACGGCCGATGGCAGCTCTCCGTGCTTGCCTTTACGCGAACGTTGGGTGAATAATCAAATAAATTATATACGATGAAAATCAGGAATTTATTTTTTATGGCTATGTTATCCGTATTGTCGGTTTCCGGCATACATGCCCAGACCGCAGAAGCATTCCGCCAGCCTTATCCGCTGGGTGAGAAGATATCTCCCAATCCCAATTTTACGGGTGAAGTTTGGCTCGCACCGTTGAGCGAACATCGGGAACTGAACGTTCCGATGTTCAACGTCACGTTCGCTCCGGGTTGTCGCAACAGTTGGCATTCGCACAAGGGCGGGCAGATACTGATTGCTACCGCAGGCATAGGCTACTATCAGGAGAAAGGGCAGCCTGCCCGCCGGTTGTTTCCGGGTGACATTGTGGAAATCACTCCCGATGTGGAGCATTGGCATGGAGCAGCATCGGACAGTTGGTTTGCGCATATCGCCATTACCACCAATCCGCAGAACAATGCGGCGGTATGGCTCTCTCCGGTAAGCGATGAGCAGTACCATGAAGCCACGACCGAAGCGAAAAGCCGTTATGCCGGAGCAAACAAGGTGCTGACGGCTCGTGAACGAGCCATTGTAGCGGTGGCATCCTATACAGGCAAAGGCGATTTGGAACATTTGGAACCGGCACTCGTCGGAGCATTGGAGGCCGGGATGACCATCAACGAAATAAACGAGGTGCTGGTTCACTCCTACGCCTATTGCGGATTTCCGCGCAGCCTGCGGGCTATCCAAACCTTTATGCAGGTGGTGAATGAGCGCAAAGCGAAAGGCTTTGACGATCCAGTAGGTCGGGAAGCAACGGCTATCGATGGCAGCCGCAGCCGTTACGAACGCGGACGTGACGTTCTTGCCGAAATATCGGGCATATCGGCTGATGCCCCAAAAGCAGGATACGCCGTGTTTGCACCCACCATCGAACGTTTTTTGAAAGAACATCTTTTTGCGGATATTTTCGAGCGCGACCTACTGACCTATCGGGAGCGGGAACTTGCAACGGTATCCGTTCTTGCTGGCGTCGGTGGTGTGGAGCCGATGGCATCCGGACACATGGCAATCTGCCTGCATCTGGGCATCACTGCCGAACAGCTTTCGGCATTATTGAACATCATGGAGACAAACCTCGGTAAAACCTATTCGGATCCGTTGCGAGGAGTGTTGAATCAACTGACAGAAAAGAGATGAAGAAGATGATTATATCGGCATTGCTGCTGTCCGTTACAGTTATAGCCGGGGCGCAAAATATAACGATTGCCAAACAAGGACATTTTTCGGTGGGCGGCCGGGCCATACAGCGAGAGGGCGAATACGACAACAGCAAATTCGTCGGCTGGGCAGAGCAGGAGGAGACGGGACAAAGCTACCGTGTCGATCATGCGTTCGTGGACTTTCAGATACCTGCAGACGCTCATCGACTGCCATTGGTATATGTACACGGTTACGGCGGTTCGGGCGTCTGCTGGCAGATGACGCCTGACGGTCGCGACGGATTCGCCACCTTGATGCTGCGCCGCGGGTGGAGCAACTATGTCATGGATCTGCCGGGGCGAGGACGCGCAGGCAGAACATCGGCAACCACAACGGTTAAACCCGTGGCCGACGAGATGTTCTGGTTTGATATCTGGCGTATCGGCATCTGACCGAACTACAACCAGGGTGTGCAGTTCCCGAAAGATTCTGTATCGCTTTCGCAGTTTTTCCGAGAAATGACACCCGATCTGAGCGACCATAGACAAGATGTTTCCGCTCTCGGCGCATTAGCCGACCGTATCGGCGACCATATCCTCGTTACCCATTCGGCCGGCGGATTTCCGGGTTGGATAGCTGCCATGCAGAACCCTGAGGTCAAGGCGGTCGTTGCGTATGAACCGGGAGGTTTCGTGTTTCCCGAGGGCGAAGTGCCGGAACGCATCGACGGGTTGACCGGAAGTGTAGCCGGAACGCCCGTTCCGATGGAGCAGTTCGAGCGGCTCACGCAGATTCCTGTCATTCTGTATTTCGGCGACTATATCCCCGAAACGCCGTCCGAGAATCTCGGCGACGAAAACTGGCGCGTGCGCCTGCAAATGGCTCGCAAGTTCGTGGAGACCGTGAATCGCCACGGAGGTAATGCAACATTGGTCGAACTGCCCAAAATCGGCATCTACGGCAATACCCACTTCCTGATGCAGGACTTGAATAACGACCGACTTGCGCAGCTTCTCGACGAATGGCTTAAGAGCAATAATCTGACAGAGGATCGTATTTAAATTCCGAATAGGATAATTGTCTTTCATGAATCCGCTGAACGACACATCGTTCATGAACCTGTTATCCGCATCTCGTCCTTGTCGTCGAGAAGAATTGGAATCGGCCTACGACGATTTTCTCCGCACGGTCATCGAAGTCTGCGACAATACGACCGATTACAAACTGCTTTTTCGGATTTTGACGCATACGCAAGTACGACTGGAAATGTTGTATCCGTCGCGTACACGGGTTAAATCGAATGCTGGCGAGGTATCTGCTTCCCGTTATATCGCAGCCGCCAAACGAATCGTCGAATCGGAGTTGAGCCTTTTGAATGAACGGGTCGTGCATCCGTCGTTGTTTCAGCCGCCCCGCAAAAACGATATTCCGGATTTGTTTTGGAGTTCGGAGTTCACGAAGCGGGATTTGGTAGAGCTGCTCTCCGCGTTGGAGTATCTCGGTCCGATTTTGAATGCCGTAGGTAAATACGCTCCGTTTTCGGTGTTAGTGGCATTCGCCGAAAAGACGCTTAATGTTTCCTTGCCGAATGCCTATAAAATCCGCGAGGAGGTTTTGAACCGCAAGACGAAGAGTACGGATTTTTTGGAACGGCTGATCGATGCTCTGATCGAAAAGAGCGCGAAATAAATGATCCGGCCCGATTATGATGACGGAAGGAATTCTGTTGACAATTTGTTTTTATTTCAGAAATGCACTATATTTGCAGCATTAGAGAAATAAAACAATAAATGACTTATCTGGAGTTCAGAACGCAGTTATTCGATTTGGGATGCTTCAGCATACGGCAGGTGTATGCGTGGCAGCCCGATTTCGATCGCAATAATCTGACAAGATGGATCAAGAAGGGATTGCTCGTCCGGCTGCGGCAGGAGTATTTCGCTTTTTCGGAATATCTCCGACGACCGGATTTCGCGCAATATATCGCCAATCGGATCTACCGCCCCTCTTATATCAGTCTGCATACGGCTCTATCGTTCTACGGATTGATTCCGGAGGCGGTCGTGCAGATAACGAGCGTATCGACGCTCAAAACAGCGACCTTCCGCAATCCATTCGGCGAATACTCCTATAAAAGTATCAAGAACGAATTGATGTTCGGATACGAACCTCGTCCGATAGCCGACGGGCGAACGCTCCTTTTCGCAACGCCGGAGAAGGCGTTGCTCGATTTGCTCTATCTCTATCCGTTTTACGACAAGGAAGGGGAATTGGAACAACTGCGGCTCGATGAAGATTATATGCAGGAGGAACTGAATCGGGAACGGCTTGGCGAATATCTCGGTCGGTTCCGGAGCAAAGCCCTCGAAAAGCGGACGGCGGAGCTGATGAAAATTTACGAATTATGATCGATATGGATTTCGTGCGGGGATATTTTCCTCCGCAGATGCGCGAAAATGCGCTTTTCGACAAACACATGCTCAAGGAGTATCTCCAGTCTATGATTCTGGATTTTCTCTCCTCGACGCCCTACATGCGAAAGATGGTTTTTATCGGCGGTACGAATCTGCGGCTCATCAAAGGTATCGACCGTTTCTCCGAAGACTTGGATTTCGACTGCAAGGAGATGGACAAGGAGGAGTTCATGCGGATGACCGATGAAGTACTGACTTTCTTGCATCGCAGCGGACTCGCGGTCGAAGCGAAGGATCGGGAAAATCCGAAATTGACCGCGTTTCGGCGCAACATCCATTTTCCGCAACTGCTGTTCGATCTCGAACTGACCGGACATCGAGACGAACGATTTTTAATAAAAATCGAAACGCAAGATCAAGGTATAGCCTATACGCCGACGATTGCCAACGTAAAGGTGTGCGGTTTCTTCTTTCCTTTGCCCGTGCCGCCCGACGGCGTACTCTGCGCCATGAAACTCGCCGCATTGCTTGCGCGCGGCAAGGGACGCGATTTCTACGATGCGATGTTTCTTTTGAGCAGAACCGCTCCCGATTTCGATTTTCTGAAAGCCCGCTGCGGAATCGGCTCGGCCGAAGAACTGAAAACGGCCGTGCGGAAGATGCTCGAAACGACCGATCTGAATGTCAAGAAGCGCGACTTCGAGCACCTGTTGTTCGACCGGAGGAATGCGGACAAAATACTGCGGTTCGGTGAATTCATGGAGAGCATCTGACCGAAAAAGTATCCGTCTTATGCACCGGGAGGGATTTCAGTTCTACAAGCCGTGTAAGTTGCTACAGCCTTATATCAGGTACTATTGGGCATTCCGAAGCCATCGGCCGATGAGTGTTCTGACCGTTCCGGTCGGTTGTCCGCAGATCATCTTTCACAAGCGGACACCGCTCTATATTCCTGAACTCGACGTCGAGCAAGCCAGGTTGACCGTAAGCGGTCAGGTCGATTTTCCCGCTCGGCTCTGTACCGACGGCGACACCGAGATGATCGTGGTCGTATTCCGTCCCCAGTCGATGGGCGTATTCTTGCACCTGCCCGTTTCGCTGCTTTACAATCGGGAGGTTTCGGGGTACGACCTCGAAAATCGAAGTCTGCACGAATTGGCGGAGCGAATTTTCGACTGCAGCGACGATGCGCTCTGTGTCGGTCTCATCGAACATTGGTTATTGTCGCAGCTTGCAGCAACGATCCGCCGGGACGGTCGATACGGCAGCGCGGAGACGAATCTCCGAAGAATCGATGCGACCGTAAAACGGATATTCGCCGAGCCACGGATCTCGGTCACAGAGTTGGCCTCGGATGCCTGTCTCGGCAAAAAGCAATTCGAACGGGTATTCGATTCGTTCGTCGGTATGACTCCGAAAGCATACGCCGGTATCGTCCGGTTCCATAAAGCACTGTGGTATATGCAGCATCGGCAAGACGATAGGAACTATGCGCAGATCGCACTATCGAGCGGCTATGCGGATCAGTCGCATTTTATCCGGGAATTCAAGCGATTCACCGGACATACTCCCGTATCCTTATCGAAATCGGCGTATCCCTATTCGGATTTATTTACCGACCCTGCATAATGTCCCTTTCATTCTATTTCTTGCAGAATACTTCCGCTACTTTTGTTATCTGATTCAAGAACAAAAGTATGAAAGAAGTAAATCCGAAAGAGACGGCCCGCGCCTATGCCTTCGAGATGTGGATGCAGGCGCCCATGCCGATGGTGACGTTTTTCCGGACGCTCGATGTGGCGCGTCTGGTTCTGATTTCGCGCCGGAAAGGACCGAAGTTCAACATGCTGATGTGCTGGTGCATCGGCCGTGCTGCAAGCGGCATCAAGGAGTTCTATATGTTGCCTGTCGGCGACAAGTTGATACGGTACGATACGATCGCGGTCAATACCATCGTCGCCGACCGGCGGGGCGGGGTCAGCTCGTGCGACATTCCCTTTTCCAATGACTTGCGGCAGTTCAACGACGACTATTTGCGCTTGACCCGGCAGGTGGCCGAGACATGTGCGAACCATGACCTGACTGATAGCATGGTCATCGGCACCTCGGCGCTGGCGCAATATGAAATAGACGGCGCCGTGGGTATGTACAGCGGCGTATTCAACAATCCGTTCCTGATCTGGGGCAAATACCGGCGCCGTTGGCTGAAAACTACGCTTACGGTCTCGTTCCAGTTCCACCACACCCAGATGGACGGCGCCCATGCGGCGCGCTTCCTCAACGCTTTGCAAAAGGAGATCGATACGTTGACCGTATAACCAAATACATGCAGGGCAGCGGCGGACGATCATAAATCGAAACGGAGTTTTTGGATTTCGGTTTTTTGATCTACTTTTGTGTCACAATGAAGTGGCAACGCTGCATATAACTATCCTGCTCCGGGTGTGTCGGGGAGTCTCTCTTCGGCATTGGTTCATTATGCCCCTATCTCCCGGAATTTTCAATCGATTATTCAAACAACAAGATCGCACCCCTTGCGAGGGGTTGCATTACTATATCGATAATACAAATGATGACAAAAAAATACCCCCGTACCGGGGACCTGCAAACGGTTTATCTGAATGCTGTAGTCCGCGATCCGTCGATCGAGGTCGGCGACTATACGATTTACAACGATTTCGTGAATGATCCATGCGATTTCGAGCGGAATAACGTGTTGTATCACTATCCGGTCCATCGCGAACGGCTCGTTATCGGCAAGTTTTGTTCGATCGCCTGCGGCGCGAAATTCCTGTTCAACTGTGTCAATCACTCGCTACGGTCGCTTTCCACCTATACTTTCCCGCTCTTTTACGAGGAATGGGGACTGGATCGGGCCGATGTCGCGTCGGCTTGGGAAGATAAGGGCGATATCGTCATCGGCAACGACGTCTGGATCGGATTCGAGGCGGTCATCCTGGCCGGCGTTCATATCGGCGACGGCGCGATCATCGGAGCGCGGGCTGTCGTGACGAAAGATGTTCCGGCTTATACGATCGTCGGCGGAGTGCCTGCACGCGAGATCCGTAAACGGTTCGATACGGACACGATTGACCGCTTGCTACGATTGCAATGGTGGGATTGGCCGGTCGAAAAGATTCGGGAGAATATTCCGCATATCACGAACGGAGAACCGGATGCATGCTGTTCATCGGATATTCGCAGATACTTATGAATCCGTTAATCGACACGCCTTTCATAAACTTATTATTTACGCTTCGTCCTTGTCGTCGAGAAGAATTGGAATCGGCCTACGACGATTTTCTCCGCACGGTCATCGAAGTCTGCGACAATACGACCGATTACAAACTGCTTTTTCGGATTTTGACGCATACGCAAGTACGACTGGAAATGTTGTATCCGTCGCGTACACGGGTTAAATCGAATGCTGGCGAGGTATCTGCTTCCCGTTATATCGCAGCCGCCAAACGAATCGTCGAATCGGAGTTGAGCCTTTTGAATGAACGGGTCGTGCATCCGTCGTTGTTTCAGCCGCCCCGCAAAAACGATATTCCGGATTTGTTTTGGAGTTCGGAGTTCACGAAGCGGGATTTGGTAGAGCTGCTCTCCGCGTTGGAGTATCTCGGTCCGATTTTGAATGCCGTAGGTAAATACGCTCCGTTTTCGGTGTTAGTGGCATTCGCCGAAAAGACGCTTAATGTTTCCTTGCCGAATGCCTATAAAATCCGCGAGGAGGTTTTGAACCGCAAGACGAAGAGTACGGATTTTTTGGAACGGCTGATCGATGCTCTGATCGAAAAGAGCGCCAAATAGACATATTGAATAGCAGACGAATAGAAATATTCTTGCGGGTAGTAATGCGGGTACTGCCCGCATTTTATTTTTCGACTATTCGGAACTTTGTCCACGGAAATCGAAACGGAAAGATTATGAAATTAGACGCTATCATCGAAGATATGCAGGGTTGCATCTTCTCGCTGCAACAGCGGTAAGTGTATTGATGTTTTCCTGTATACATGAATACGCAGACAATGATGTAGAGGATAAAAACGCTCCTTTTAGTGTTGCAGATGCTCGGGAGTTCTTTGAAAGTCAAATAATTCTTGGATCAACGAGTACCCGTTCTGGAACTAATTCGCATGAACGCAATATGCTTTCTCCTGGAGATTTTACACCTCAATGGGAGGGAGCAAAAGTTTCTCAAACAGGGGAACTCGTCAGCGTTGATGTGCCAATTATAGCCCAATACCGTTATCGGGGAATGCAAAGCAAATTCCAAAACGGGCATGCATCAGCCTCTATTGTCAATATAACTCAAAAGCTATTGGTGGTTAAAACACTAAATAACGATAAAATGTCGTTATATATATTAACCCTAATTCCGGATAAGGAGTATTATAAAAAAAATAAAAATAACAATTTGGATGAATTTCTAAATTCAGGAGATAAAGGCTTGTATAGCGGTATTGCCATTTATTCTATTCCAGGTTTAGATATTCCTATCCGCATTAATAAATATGTAGATGGAAAGAAAATAGGAGGTATATTCTTGCCTGCTGATAAAGATGGTATCAAAAAAAATGTACTTGTTGCAAGACAGTTACTTGGTAATATCGCTATAGCTAGAAAATCATCGTCTGCCATGACTCGGAGTTGGGGTGAAGACGATTGGTCCGATGACAATTGGTTCGATGATTGGTTAAATGATATTTACAATAGTATCCCCGATGGTTCTGATGCTAGTGTTGAGTATGAATATGACGAAGAACTTGGTGGTTGGTGGGCCCATATATATGACGGCAATGGCAACCATATAAATGATTCGTATTTACCAAATCCCGACCCAAATCCCGACCCAAATCCCGACCCAAATCCCGACCCAACTCCCGGCCCGGCGCCTGAACCAGAGCCAGAACCGGAGCCCGAACCAGAACCTGACCCAGGAGCAGGTATAGATGGAAATGAATGTCCGGCATGTGGTAATGATCCATGCACATGTAATGATGGGAATGAAGGAAATGAGGGGGATAAAAAACCAGATATTTCACCATTAACACAAAAAATATTTAATTTTACTAATTCAAATTTGACAACTGAGCAAATTGAAAAGTTGAATTCGATAATCGATAAAATAACTCAAAATAAAGTTGCAAAATTTTTGTGTGAATCTTTAACATCCCAAGTGAAAATTCAATATAAATCAGATCTCCCCAGTAATGTAAATGGGAAATATAATGCGATCGATAAAACTGTATATATCAAAAATTTTGATGGAAAGGGAATCAATAGGACAATGGTTGAAGAATTAACACATGCCCTACAAGACCAATTTTATCCGGGAGGAATAAAGAATTATGGAAGTAGCAACAGTGGCCCAAATCCTCCAGGATTCTGCAATGTTGAATTTGAAGCTCATATGATTAAAGGACTATATGATTTTATGAATGGCGATAAAATTATAGGTTATGGCTTTGAAAACACCAATGCAAGTATTCAACTTGATCTTGAAATGATAATGAGAACTGGAATAATAGATGGAGTCTTTAGTGGTCAAACACTACATGATGCTTATCTTAATGATTTTATGAATGCTCAATCTGATTACAAATCAGCTTCGTCTGAAAATATAGATATGAGACTATTCAATTATATTATTAGCTTGATAACTAAAAATTAAAATCATGAAACACGTTATAATATTTTTTTCATTATTCTTTGTTTCTTTTGGCTTTGCGCAGAGCCAATATCAAGATGGCGCAGTTTATAAAATAAATAACTCATTGAGCTTAAAATGTGATCTCAAAGGATTTGTTTCCATGAGTCTATACGAGGCAAATCGACCGGAGTTTTCTACAATAGCTGCCACATATCCACAGGATTTAACATATGATGAAATTAATGAAATCGAAAGGCGGAATCTCATATACGACAAATTCGATATTATAAATGCTTTTATCGCCTCATTTACTAATGATGAAATAAAACAATTTGCTGCAAATAAGATCAAAATACACCTCGGCGTTACAATTGATGATATGGGAAACTTGATTTATATTAGTTTTACATTTCCTAGAAAATGTACTGACTTAACATCGTTGTCTCCCGATCGGTTTGGTGCATTATATATGCAACTTATAAACGTAAAATTCAGACCAATTGACAGGCGGCTAAAATATAGTAATGGTGGTTTCGATGTTAATTTTGAAGATGTAAAAAGAGCAATGGAGGAATAATAAATTCCACACTATAATCATGGAACTGCAAAAATTCAAATGAATAAAAATAATTATGAAAACTTTAACAATTATTGCAGCCTGATTTTCAGTCTGACAGTTCAGGCACAAACGGCGACTCCGGTGTTTAAAATCGGAGTCAATGGATTGATAGCAACAAATTCATCCATGATCGAGTCATTTTATGATATGCCCCAAATAAAAACACGATCGTATGTATTGAACAATCCGGTAAACGTCTCGGTTGGAACGCAGAGCTACGATGTAAAAACCGGCTGTTTGGAACAGTGGGATGATTTTGGAGGCTCTTTCAATGTTATTACAATTTATTTGGGCAGCCAGAAGATATTCGAGTTGAGACAACCTGACAATTGGAGATATACTTTCGGAATACCAAGAAAGGAGAGCTATCAACAATATACCGATAATCAATATTTTCTCCCGATCACTTTATCGGAACAGACTGTCGCTTTAGCCTTTATAGGTTGGCCATACGGTGGCGACATGCCCTATCTGACAATTATCGCGTTGACCAATAATGATGTGAAATTGGTATTCAATAAACACATGGGCATTAATGCGATCACTCAATCCGACAATTCATATTCCATGGAGCTTCAGGCCAATATTGTAGAATATGGTGAGAACGGGAGGCCATTCGACACCCCGAACAACGTTCCGGATATACATTATCTCGAAGTGAAAAACGGATTGCTGTATTTCAGGTGAAAAGATTTTCATGTGAATTAAATATGCTCTTTATTTCCCATTTGCCGTTTAACAATATCCTTGTTTGGAAATGGAGCGTTATTGCTGGCATCTATATGGCCATGCGAGTATTTTCAAGGAAGAACTGGATATTATGGGGCGTGGTATTATTCGGAATTGTTCAGGCATTTTGTGCTATTGGGCAGCAAATCGGGTATATAGCAAGCAATCATAACTTGTTTGATGTGACTGGTTTCATGGGAAATCCGGGGGCAACTTGGTGGATTCCAGGCTTTCGCCCTTGTTGTCGTATTTATGCTATTGAAGAAAAATACAAACTACCAACTTCGGATTTGTGTTATTCCTGCAGCTCTGCTTATCGGTTATTCACTATGGTTAGCCGACTCGAGAGCCGGATGGCTGGCATTCATGGTCGGATTCTTTATACTTTATTGGTCGAATATCGTTCGTGTTTTACGACAGCATAAGTGGTTATACATATTGGCTGTTATTCTCATGATAGGCCTTCCGATTCAACTTTTCAATTATCGCAGTGATTCGGTAATGGCTCGACTGCTTATATGGCGCGTGTCTGCAGATATGGTCGCAGACAACCCGATCGCCGGGCTCGGCGTGGGGCAATTCAATCAGCATTATATACTTTATCAGGCAGACTATTTCAAGCAGAATCCAGATTCGGACTTTTTGATGGTCGCAGATAATGCGGCCTATCCTTATAACGAAATTCTGCATGTGCTGATCGAGCAGGGGGTGATTGGACTGATAGCTCTTGGTGCGCTAATTGTTGTCGGTTGTCTGATGGCGACTGATAAGACCTTATTAGCACCTTTTGTCGCCATGCTTGTGTTTTCTTGTTTTTCCTATCCGAGCTATAAATTAGGTTTGCTGGCCTTGTTCCCGATTTCCTTGGGGGTTATCGGTAGTAAAAAGTCATTAGAAATGCATGGCAGATGGGCATACATCGGTACGATTGGACTCTGGGGCGTTACCTCGTTTGCCATTATAACAGGATGGAATTTATCCCATGAAGCGAGACGAAGTTCCCGACAGTTAATGCAGAGTTATGACAAACGATCGGCAGAGTTCGTGACAGAACAATTTGATAGATTGTATGTCGATGCTCGTTTTAATACCATGTACTTACTGGCAATGATGAAATATCCGCATGAAATGGCTGATGAGACAAGGTTCTGTCATATTATACCTACATGTGAGAATTGGTGCGATATTGGTGATTATTATGCAGAACAAGGGGCTTTTCATCAAGCTGAAGAATATTACCGCATAGCAGCACTTATGATTCCTACGCGGCTTACCCCAAACTATCGACTGTGGAAATTATATTTGCAGCAGGGGCGAGGGGCGAGGCTGGGAAGATAGCACTGCATATATTGAACCAACCGCTCAAAGTCGAAAATACGTTTACAATCCGAGTTAAAAATGAGGTCCGGAAAAAATTAGGTGATTTTTAATCCGCCCACCAAAACACCCAAATAAAGCATAACTGAAATCTACATCAAACTTACGTAGCCGCAGAAAAGAATACTTTATTATTTTCTAAAATTTCGCCTGCGTGGGGAATATATGGGGAAAATCCACAAAATAAAAATCACTTAATCTATTATTATCAACAAATTAAGCGATTTTCCTTGTACCCGAAGCCGATCTAATAGATTTTTCTTTATTCATTCGCTACGCAAAAAATAAAACACCCAATCCTACATTTTGGGGTGTAAAATTGGGTGTTTGTAGTGTAATAGATTGATTTTCAATCTTTCTTGCGGTGCGTAGGGGACTCGAACCCCTGACCCCGTGCGTGACAGGCACGTATTCTAACCAGCTGAACTAACGCACCATTCCGGTTATTGCGAGTGCAAAGATAATGGATTTTTTTTAATCGGCAAATGCTTTTACAGCTTTTTGAAGAAAGAAAATTGAACGCTGCCGTAACTCCTTAATTGCCAGAACTCGGGATAAGCCGAAAAATCCATTTTTTTCGAGTGTTCGAAGATGAGGATGCCGCCCGGGCGCAGCAGGTCGCCTTCGAGGACCAGCTTCACGACCTGTTCACTGCCCTCCAGGTCGTAGGGGGCGTCCGAAAAAATGATGTCGAATTGCTTCGGACAGCTTTTCAGGTAGAGGAACACGTTGGCTTTCACCGGATAGAGGTTCCCGATCCCCAGCTGTGCGGCGGTCTGACGAATGAAGTTGTAATGGACGCTGTTGATCTCCACGGAGGTGACGCTCCGCGCCCCGCGCGACGCGAATTCGTAGCTGATGGACCCCGTGCCGGCGAATAGGTCGAGCACGTCGCATTCCTCGAAATCCACCAGGTTGCCCAGCACGTTGAAAAGGTTCTCCTTGGCGAAATCGGTCGTCGGCCGCGCCCGCAGGTTGCGGGGCGGGTTGATCGCCCGGCCTTTGTATTTTCCGCTTACTATTCGCATATAGCCTGTTTGAAACGTTTTCCCAGCAGTTTGCGCGCCGCTTTGGGGGCGTCTCCCGTGATATGCAGCCCGAACTCCGCCAGCGGGAAGCAGCCGTTCAATCGTTCGAAAAAGTAGACCAGGTCGTCGTCCGTTTCTGCGGGCACTACCTCGGCCAATTGCAGGACGCCGTTGCCGTCGTATACCTTTATATATAGCAGTTCTGCGCGGCGACACATCCATATGGTTCCGACAGCATTGCGCGGCGTACGGAGCAGCGGGGTGGTGAACCGGGCCCTGTCGCCCAGTTTTTCCTTCACCAGCCGCAGGGCTTCGCTGCTTATGGCCGCGACGGCCACATATTGCTCCTCCCGGCCGCAGCATACGGCGCATTCGTCCGCAGTCAAAGGCATGCCGTTCGCCGCGAGCAGTTCTGTGGCGTGCTCCTCGTCGAACAATTCCGCAGGGACGAGCATTGTGTGGGGGAGCAGCACCTCGACCTGCACGGGATCGTGTCCCGCGGGTATGTCCGACAGTGCAGGGATCGAAAAAGAGTGTCCATCCAACGAGCGCTGAATGGACACCATATTGCCTGCCTGCGGCGTGTTACTCCCAGTTACCGGCCTCATTGTTTCCGGATTCCATCGAACCGAACTTGACACCGGCATAGCGGTTGAAGTTGTTCTCCTCCTCGTCGATCAGGTTGATGACCTCCTGACGGTAGTTGACCGTGTCGAGGAACATCTTGTAGGGGGCGCGGCACTCCACGACCGGAATCACGACCTTGGACTCGGTGGTGATGACACCGGCCTCCATGATGAACTGGGCCTGATTGTCCGTTCCGGGGATATAGCGGAGGTTTTCGATTGCCTGACGGGTTACTTTCTTGGGGGCGAAAATGGTGTCGATCACGGCCACCTTGAATTTCTCGACGTTCTTTTTGCCTGCCTTCTTCAGCATGGCCATAGCCACTGAGTCATCCTCGTCCACGATCTTGCGCTCCATTTCGAGCGTATCGGAAAGCACGAAAGCAGTCAGCGTGTCGAAACTGGCGGTGAAATGCTGGTATTTCGACTTGAAGGCGCGCTGCGCAGTACGGATATCCTTGATGCGGTCGATAACCTGAGCTTTCTTCGCCTTCATTTCATCGTCGAAACGAATCGGGGTGGAGATCTGGACATAGATAACGTAGATCAGGCCCACGATAGCTACGGCAAGAATGATTTGAAAGAGTTTTTTCATTTTAATAAATATTTGTTATTAATTTTGCACCAATTAAAAACCGACGCATGTTCAGCACACGTATTGCGACCCAAATTTACGCTAAAATTTGTTTTGAA
>ERZ773175.944-NODE-944-length-17593-cov-13.078116_pt1 | contig 17593 bp, 13 predicted proteins | sample MGYA00581004_ERZ773175 | MGnify/ENA primary metagenome ERZ773175 (study PRJEB29015, sample SAMEA2737834) | human gut metagenome | biome: human gut; feature: human-associated habitat; material: faeces | place: China | collected 2012 ...
ATAAACCAAACATTCACATTGAAGAGATAAGCAGGCTGAACAATTTGGCACAGCGGTATGACGGCGGCTGTCAGTATGCAGAGTTGCTCATATCAAATTATGACACAAGCGAACGTGCGAAAGCTATCAAACAGCTTTCGCTTTTTGATTAGGAGGTTTTTATGAAGAAGATAATATTGGCACAGGTTTTAACGGCAAAAGGCAAAACAGAATTTTCTGGACTTTATGATAGGCATGGAAATGCTGTAACGGTAGATGTCGAACGTGACAGCAGCGGTGTTTCACTCATCGTATGGCAGAACGAGCAGAAAAAGCAGAATTTTGACGGTGGAATATCCGAAGAGGAGATACAGCGTACCTGTGCAATGTTTGATGACTGCGGCGATTGTCCGCTGAAAGAGCATTGTGAAAGTGAGGCAAAAGAATGAGGATACTTGTGTTTGAATCTCTGAAAGAACCGTATGTGAAAGATATCGAGGACGATATCCAGGCAATGCAGGAAGTAGTGGGAGGAAGCATTGAACCTATATATTTTGAGCAGACAAATGACGCACTTTGCTGGTGCAATGATGAGTTTCTGCTGAACGGTTCAAAGCCTAACAGGATAGTTGGAAATACACTTGTTCACGGCACTTTCTATATTTCTGGCAATTATCGTAACGAATACGGTGAGTGGGATTCCTGTTCACTTACCGATGAACAGATAGAAAAGTACAAGCAGCAGTTTGATCACATCATAGTTGATCTGCCCGGTATCGGGCTGGTTGCTGTGAGAGAAACAAAGCCGGAAGTGATCCAACCGCTTGAAGAATTTGATGAAGGACCTGAGCTAATTATATAGTATGCCAAATCTTATGCTGTGTAAATTGTCACAAAGGCAGAACTTTTGCAAAAAGGCTGGATATATACAAAAAGGTGTGATATATTGCTTGACAAGGAGCGTGATGATATGAAAAAAGCGATATATATTTCAATACTTTGCACAGTAATGCTGACTGCCTGCGGCAATGTATCGGAGTCCGTAGAAAGTGCAGAAATCTCAGCTGTGAACCAAACTACGGTCACGGTAACATCGGTAAAGGAAGAAAAGGATACAAGCGAAACCGCAACTACTACACGAAAGAGTTCGCAGACGGTATCCGAAACTTCCTTAGCTAAAACAACCACAAAAAGTATGCAACCACCGCAGGAACAAATCAAACAGCAGAGTTATCCTCAGACAGTAAAGCCGCAGGAAAACACACAGGTCAATACTACTCAAAAGCCTGCGGTAACAACTACACAGCAAAAGCAGACTACCGCAAAGCAAACCACAACAGCTCCGCCAAAGCCTGTGACCACTACGCAGAAACCGCAAACAACTACTCCGCCGACCACAAAACCGCCCGAAAGCACAGTAACATGGTCTGATACCATGAAAGCATGGAGAAAGCTGTGTGAGGGTCAAAGCCTAAGCGGTGATGAACAAAATCTCATAAGATCTGAAATACTTGAATATGCCAAAAACTTCAACGGCAAAAGAGATATCCATGTAAGCTTTGGAATAGATGAGTATGACATATCTTATGCGAATCCGATCAATATGACGGTGCGAGAGGACATAACCGACCTGTCATATGCTCACATGGACGCATATGCTGACTCAGACAGCAAGTGGCTGATAGATCATGCAGAAAATGAAGAAGAGATCTGCAGCATAGTCAGTGAAACGAGAGAAAACTGCCTGCACGTCATAGACTACGGACTGTTCAACAGGTGGGAGATATACAGCGGCAATAATGCCCTCAAATATGCAAGCGATATTGAGTTTAATGTAGGCTTTGACGGCACGGCAATATGGTTTCTTACGGAGGACTAAAAACAACTGAATAAGCAGGGAAAAGAGTCGAAAATTCGGCTCTTTTTTCTTTGCAAAAAACAAAGGAGTAATACAGATGAAGATAAGAAAAATATTAAAACGCTGCACAGCGGCAATGCTTGCGGCGGCAATAGGAATGACTACGCTGGCGGCGAATGTTTCCGCAGCCACATCGGGAGTATCCATAGGATACACTTGGAACAGCTCGGTCAATCCAACTATCAAAAACAGAAAGAACGGAGTAACAGGAGGAGTAAGCGGACAATATATCAAAGCCGGAGAACAAATATGCAGATTCAGTCCCTCATCAACTTCCGACTGGGCGTTTTGTATCGAGCCTGCAAAGTCAATGCAGGGAGCAAGCTACAAGGACTGGTATACTCAGAACGGCTTTACAAAGTATGATACCTTTGACCTCTCGGATAAAAACAAGGCGGACAGCTTTGCATATTGGAAGTCCATAGGCGGAACAGACGGACCAATGGCTAAGTATCTCGGACTTGTGCAGTATTACGGCTATTCAAGCCACAAAACAGGTGACTACTATGCCGCAACTCAGTGCCTTATCTGGGAGCTGATACTGGGTTACAGAGGTCATACGCAGGCAGGCTTCGGAAAATGTTCGGATATTCTTTGGAATGATTTCACCTATCCAAGCGGTGGCTGGTGTACAAGATCGGGAGTTGAAAAGGCGTACAACGATATTGTGTCAAATGTGAAGGATCATTACAAGCTTCCCTCTGCTATGAGATCCACCAAAGCTCAGGCAAAGGACGAACCGAACGTTATGAAATACAACGCTGAAAATCTAAGATACGAAACAAAAGTGACTGTGCCCACTTCCTATGTCACAGCGTCAAGCCTTGCACATAATTTCAGCAGCCTTGAAAGCAAGCTTGGATCGCTGATAAAGTCTAAATTCAGCGGTACTTTCGGCAAGGACTATGGCCTTGAAACAGAAATGAGCGGCACAAATACTGTTTACACCATATGGTCAAAGGAAAGGCAGTTCACTTCAAGCGGCGACAGCAGTATATATGTTACGGAAAGTATCCCGATGCAGATGAAGAACAGCCTGAAAAAGCAGGAAACTTTGTTTGCCAACAGCTACTATCAGACCTGCCTGCTTTCAACAAGGCTCGACCCCGTTGTGGGATATGTGGGACTTGCGTCATACAATGAACCGAATCTTACCGTTGAAAAGACATACACAGATTCAAGCAATAATCAGATAACGGCGGCGGAGCTGAATAACCTTCTGGGCAAGACTACGTTTGTGGTTTCATGCCTGTATGACGGCAAAAAGTATTATGTTCAGGCTGATAAAAACAGCACGGGAACGGGATATGTTTTTTCAAAGTATATGACTTCTGTCAGCGAGGCTACAAAGTTTAAGACCATTAAAAACACAGACGCAAAGGGTACTTTCACAGTAAACGATCTGCCCACCTCAACGTCAAATGGCAGGACATATACGGTAACGGAATATACAGTACCCGATGATGAAAGGTATGAGAAACTTTCTAAATCAGTACTTCTGCCCTCTCCTACAAGTGATTTTACTGCCAATGCTGGCACAAAAACGATAAAGATGAACAACAGCGAAAAGAATTACAATGCTAAATTTGGAACTGCGGTGCTTGACAAAACCATTCTCAACGGTGATGGAAAGGCTTTATCAAGCGATAACGAGAGCGACATCAAGACCCTCTCCGACATCTACAAGTCAACCAAGTTTATTGTGGGCTATTGGGACGAGGAAAACGGCAAGCCTGTTATGAGATATATCTCGCAGGGTCACAAGTCTGCAGAAAAAGCTTTTTCAGGCGATCTTAACGACCTTGACGGCTTTAATGGAAAGACCTACTCCTCAGGTGATGGCTGTTACTATGTGCCAACAAAATTAAACGCAAATCACGACCTCATATTCGATACCACTCGCACTACGACTGACTTTTCAAAGGCATATGTTTTCAGCACAGGCTCGAACTACAGCGGCTGTGACACCTGCGATCACTTCGGACAGCTTTTCTTTGATCTTGTACCTCTTGACAGCTCAGGCAATGCAAAGGAGCTTGTTTTTATCGAGATAAACGGAGCTAAAGGATATGGCTATGATGAAAGTCTTGAGGCTTCAAAAGCGTACAATCTGAGTACTATCAAAGATTCTACGGCAAAAAGAAATATCAGCGGCCTCATAAGAAACGATACAGGCAAGTCATATGCTCTGACCGATGAAAATGGGAAGAAATATATTCTCGGAGCAGGAAATCTTTATCCCATTTCATCAAACAAACTTGAAGATAACAGACTTCACAGCAGTGCTGAGATAGTAAATCAGCTTGTAAATTACAGCCTTGTGCTGACAAAGAAAAATGATTCGGGAGAAGTTCTCTCCGGAGCAAGGTACGGTTTGTATAATTCATCAAAAAAGCTGCTGAAAACCGCAGTTACTGACGACAACGGAAAAGCAAAGTTTGACTATGACCTTTTGCCAAACACCAACTACTATGTCAAGGAGATAACTGCACCCGAGGGATATGCTCTTAGCAATGAATATCATCTTGTGAACCGTGCAAATACGGCGGTAAACGACCTTGATAACTTTCAGAATGCAAAGCTTTCGGATCACAATTATTCAGTAACGGACAAGCCTTTTACACTTAAGCTGGAGCTTAACAAATATGATGTTCTTAATGATATCAAGATAGAGGGAGTTACTTTTGATATTTCTCTAAATGGAAAGGTTGTAAAGAGTATTACAACCGATAAGAACGGCTATGCAGAGGTAAGCGGACTGGCTCTCGGCAAGCTTAACGGTGAAACTTTTGAAAATGTCTACACCGTTACAGAGCGTGAAAACGACAGGTATATCATGCTTGACGAGAACGGAGAACTGAGCCGCTCGTTTACAGTAACTACAACCCTTGCGGATATCGATGACAATACAGATCCCGTCATAACCTATACTGCGGATATTCCGAATACGCTTCAGCTTGTTGACCTGAAAATTCACAAGGTAGATGAGTTTGATAACCCCATAAATGGCGTTGCTTTTGACATTGTGCCTACTCAGGACATTGCTTTTAACGGCAAGACGGTACAGAAAAAGGGCGAGCCTGTGGGTACTGTTGTGACAGATGAACAGGGATATGCCTCAAGCACCTACACAGAATATGAGACCGATGGAACACAGGGATATACAAAGACTATACCGATCTATCCGAACTTTGAGTATGAACTGGTGGAGGTTTCAGCTCCCGAGCCTTACGTTATATCTGCTGAGAACACAAAGTTTACGGTTAAATCGGATAAAGCCGATACTCTGACTATCCCTTATGAAGTGATCGTAACAAACGATGTTCAGAGAGGAACGCTTGAAGTTTTCAAGGCGGACAGCGAAACCAAGAAGCCCATTGAAGGAGTTGAGTTTGAGGTAAGAGCGGCGGAAGATTTCTTTGTCGGTTCGGCACAGCTTCACAAGCAGGGAGACGTTATATGCACAATGACCACAGACAGCACCGGTCATGCTGACACGGGAAACGCACAGATGTATGTGGGAGCAAAGTATACTCTTACCGAAACAAAGGCGGCAGAGGGGTATGTTATTGACTCAGAAAGCAGGACATTTGAATTCAATTACGCAGGCAACACAGCCGTATATTCAAAGCTCAGCATCGACCTTGGCAACGATTCGCAGAAAGGAAAGATATCCGTATACAAATCGGGCAAAGCATTTACAGGCGTGACGGCTCTTGGCAGTGCGATATCCGTTGACGAAAACGGAAATATTGAAGAAAGCGGTCAGACCATATACAAGCCAGTGTTTACGGAATGTGCTCTTAGCGGAGCGGTATTTCAGATAACAGCCGCAGAGGATATTGTTACAGCAGACGGAACAATTCACGCAAATGCAGGCGATGTTGTGACTGAAATAACGACCGACGAAAACGGCTATGGGGAAACTGAGCCGCTGTATCTTGGCAGATATGAGGTCAGAGAGATAAAAGCACCTTACGGATATGTGCTGAATAACGAACCTAAAGAAGCAGAACTGACATATGCGGGACAGGAATTTGAGGTGAGAGATACTGTGGATACAGAGTTTGAAAATGAATATCAGAGAGTAATGATAAGGCTTTCTAAGACAATGGAGAATGATGAGCTGTTCGGTATCGGCAGTAACGGAGAGTACAAAAATGTTCGTTTCGGACTGTTTGCCGCAAAAGATATCACAGCTTCAAACGGCACGTTGATCCCTGCCGGCGGGTTGATCTCTGCGGTGTCGCTTGATGAAAATATGACTGCTGTTATTGCAGAGAAAATTCCGTTTGGAAAGTACTATGTTCAGGAAATTGCCACCGACGAACACTATGTCCTTAACGGCGAAAAGTACCTTGTGACTTTCGAGTATATGGGTCAGGATATTCAGACCGTGGATATCGACTGCGGAGAGTTTGAAAATGTTATCAAGCGTGGCAGGATAGAGGGACATAAGACCGATGACAAGAGCGAACCCCTTGAAAATGCGGTGTTCGGGCTGTTTACTGCCGACTGCGTGAAGTTCAGCAGAGATACTGCAATAATGACTGCCGCCTCAGATGAGAATGGCTGTTTTGAGTTTACAGATGTTCCTTTCGGACAGTATATCGTTCGTGAGATAGAAAGTCCAAGGGGGTATATTCTTAGTGACAAGGAATATGCTGTCAGCATTGCAGAGGACGGAGAGGTTATTGAGATAACTGCGGAAAACAAGCCTGTTACTGTTGAGATATCAAAGCGTGATGTGTACGGAAACGAACTTGTGGGTGCTGAAATGGTGCTTGAAAATGCTGACGGTGAGACAGTTGATAAGTGGACTTCCGACGGCAAAAATCACATTGTTTCAAAGCTTGGTACGGGTGAATATGTGCTTAAAGAAATTGCCGCACCTGACGGATATGTTATTGCAACAGACATTAAGTTTACTGTTGATGTTTACGGCAATGTTACGGTAGAAAACGTTGATTCAAAAGCCTTATCAGATAACGGCTATCCGCTTATCGCTATGGTGGACGATACCACTAAGGCTCGTATTTCAAAGCAGGACGTTACAACAGGCAAAGAATTGCCGGGTGCTACTTTGCAAATTATCGACGAGAACGGAAATGTTGTTGAAGAATGGGTATCCACAAACGAGGCTCATTTTATTGAGGGCAAGCTGACAGCAGGCAAGGAATACACACTTAAAGAGATCATAGCACCTGAGGGTTACGAGATAACAAATGGGATAAAGTTTACTGTGAATGCTGACGGAACTGTGACCGAGGTCGTTATGTACGATGAGCATACGTCTGATCTTGCAACTCCTCCTACAGTCACAATAGATACTCCTCATACAGGTGTATCTGCAGACAATAGTGCTGAACTTTATCTCGTAGCCACAGCGGTTATTATGGTTTTCGGTATGGTCATATGCAAGAAGAACGATAAGAAACAAAGAAAGGATGATGTGAAATGAGATCTAAAAAGAAATTGATCGCAGCAGCAAGTTCGGTGTGCTTTGCAGCTATGATGTCGCTAACCGCTTATGCTTCAGGCGATGTTGCAGGGGCGGTGACAAGCACCTGGGGTGCGGCGAAATCGCAGATAACGTCTGTGGTCAACAATGTTGTTTTTCCTTGTCTTGATGTTATTCTGGCGATTCTGTTATTTGTGAAGATTGGAAGTGCATATTTGGATTATCGCAAGCACGGACAGATCGAATGGACGCCTGTGGCTATAATTTTCGGCTGCCTGATCTTTACGCTTACGGCTCCCCTGTATATTTGGGGTATTGTTAGTTAGATCAAGATAAAAAATGGTGCTGTATGGTAAATATCATACAGCACTATTTCTATTTTATCGGGAATTCCAATTCAAGGACGAACTCTGGAAACTTGCTTGGGATCTTCATTTCTCCGCCTAGTTTTTCAACTGTTTTTCTTATGTTATATAGACCAAATCCGTGATTATCTTTATCTGCTTTTGAAGTATCAAGAAAATCATTGTTGCAAGGATTTGGATTGGATATCCTGATTATTTGAACATTTTGGATAATTGCACATTTTACTGTAATGGCATCTTTTTTTGAGACCTCGATTTTTGCACAAGCTTCTAATGCGTTATCTAGAGCATTGAAAAGCATTATACATAGATTTACAGCAGCTATCTCATCTGAAATAAATCCTGTGACTTTGATTTGGCAACCGATGCGTTCAGCCAGCTCTTCTTTTTCCGCTAAAATTGAGTCTGCAATTTGGTTTCCAGTCGAAAATTTATTATCAGAGACCAAATCCTGTTTGGTAATATTTTTAGTGTATTCAATAGCATCGTCTAACAACCCTTTTTCAAGCATAGCCTGCAAACATATCATGTGATTCTTATAGTCGTGACGAAATTCTCTCAGATTATCTGTTAGTTTATTGATTTTCTTATAGTGCTCAACTTGATCGTTAACTTGTTTTTCCATTATTCGATAGATGTTTTCATAGTATCGTGTGGATATGCTGCTGAATATTAGTGAGATTATTATGATCAAAAAAGCTACAATGGTCAATGAAGTTAAAAAGATGTTTATTCTGTTGTCAAAGTATAATTCGTTGGATTCAACAGCCATATTTCCACATAGTTCTCCAACGATGATCAGCGCAGCCAATATCAATATGTACAATTTTTTTGAGAGTAAATTTACAGTATTTCTTATTTGATTTTTATAATTTCTTTTTAGGACTCGTATCAAAGTTAGAGTAATGATGTTAAATAGCAAAGATGAAGTATTTAAAACAAACGAACGATTAAATTCCTGAGTGAATAATTCAATAAGAATACATCCGACAGATTGAAAAATTGAATCTAACACTAAAATCATAATGGAAACATAGACCGCTGTTGATTTTTTTGTCTTAAAAAGCATTATATTATAAATTAAAAGCAATGAATAAAAACAAATTGTAGCCACTAGAAAAACTATCGGGTGACTGGAATCCCTATTCCAAGAACAAATACAGCCTGAAGCCATATATGCAGTTAATACCAGTGCTTGCTTTTTTGTATATTCACCTGGAACAGCTATAAGATCAATAGTTTGTGTAATTGTAAATAAATACAGAACAGAAATAATTGCAAATTCAAAAGTTTGCAGTACGTTCATTACTAATCTCCTATACTTTTTCTTTTAAGATAATTCAGATATTTACTTTTAAAGTCCTTATATTTTGAACTTGAAATAAGTGCCTTATGACCATTAGATAGTTCAATTTCTTTTTTACTATATCCTATTATGTAGTTAAAATTCACAATAAATGAGCGATTTGAGCGATAAAAGCATTCATCTTTTAGTTCTTTTTCAAGTTTAGATATTTTATCTAAATAAACAAATATTCCGTTAGGTGTTACTACCTCTGCGTAATTATTATCGGCCTGTGCGTATATTATTTTGTCTTCTGGAATTGTTATGTTCTTTTGATTGACGGTATCCTTCAAGACTATATACGAATTCGCTTCTTGTATTGCTATTACTGAATTTAAGGCCTCATATAGATCCTCTTTATTGTAAGGCTTGACCAAAAAGCGAAACGTATTTACCTTCATACTATCAAAAACGACTTCCTTGTAACTGCTTATAAATATTACTTTGGTATCTATATTCCGCTTTCGAAGCACAGAAACGGTATCCAGTCCGTTTCTTTCTTCCATTCTATAATCCATAAAAATAACATCAAACGATATGTTTGACGTCAACAAATCATTGCCATCACGGTATTCATATATTATAAGCTCTAAACAATATTCTTCTGCATAAGTGTTTAAATCTTTGATCAGTATTTTTCGAAAATACGACTCATCATCACAAACTGCAATATGCATAAAAACCTCCCGTCATTAAAGTTTTGCATTTATTTCGGCTTTGTTTATTATACAATATTTGGACGCACAAATCAAGCTTTTTTGAGCTTTACAAGAAAAAAAGGGGTGTTTACACGAATTTTGTGGCTTGCTTTATAAAGTAATGTTATTTTAGTGACATCAACTAATAAGGGAGGCAAATGATATGTTCTACAATTTATGGCTTGCATTCTATAAATTTTTCAAATAAGGCGGTGCGGTTATGTCAGTAATTGAACACCAATATTTACATTATAGAAATGTTTTGTATTTTGAAATGCAGTTTGATTATGAAGAAGTAGAGTCTTTTGTAAAAAAAATTGATTACGGTCTTGAAATTTTAGATTTATCACGAAATGGTAAAATAGTGGTAGTTCAAAAATCCCCCTATATTGAGTTCTTTATTCCTGTAGATAAAAAATTCTCAAGTAACAAACACTACCGCTACAAACCAGAGTTTAAACTTGTAAATGCAATTAGATCAAGACATTGTGGCACGTTAAACAACATTTATGATACCGTTACAGAACTTAATGATTATATTCAGAACAAGAATCTCTCCACGGTCACCTCTCCATATATTGTTATTCAAGATGAAGAAAACAGAATCTATGATATATATATTGGTATCAATGAAAACATTTTGTAAGATGAAATGCGAGATCAGTTGATTAATACTGATCTCGTTTTTGTATTTACAAGAAAAAAAGGGGTGTTTACAAGAATTTTGTTGAAAAATGACTACTTTTATAGTATAGTTGTGCCGTTAGTGATTTAACTAAAATAAAAATTATGGAGGAAGAAAAATGTTCAGACTCAAAACAAAGACAAAGCTGAAACGAGCATTGTCAGGCACACTTGCCTTAGCAATGTCACTTGGTATAACATCTGTTATGCCTGCGACTGCAGATGAGATAATGAGGTATCCTTATACTGTCTTTGCAGCCGATGAAGATGCAGGCTCTTCTATAACCGCAGATAGTTTAACGCTTAATGGTAGAGTTTATGCAAATGGCAAATTTTCAACAGAGGTTAAGTATTCCAATATCAATGGTACTATTACAGACTGTGATGATACTGAAAAAGATAACTCTAACGAGACCGATAATATATTTGATGTTAGCAAGGATATGATATTTATCCACACTAAGCTGACAAATAAATATTTCACCGAAAACTGCGATACATATGATGAGGATTACACCTATTCAGATATGAATTTGAATATCAATAATTCAATCTTTGTTGCTGGTAAACTGGATCTTGAAGGTAATATCAGTTTGAATAATGCGGTGGGTGCCATTTCAGATGTTGATCTATCTGGTGGAAATCTTAATGGTAACAACGCAGTTATATACTCGAAATTCGGAGATATCGATATCTCGAATAACCAAGCTTCTGTCAATGGACTGATCTATGCTCCATTTGGTACTGTAACAATAGACTGTGATAATTTCAACTTAAATGGATTGATAATTGCTCAGAATGTTGTTATTGACGGCGGTGGGGTTAATATCAACTACAATAGTTCTTGGGCTGAATTTGTAGGTACAGAAAGCGAAGAACTAAACTGGACAATGGACGATTGGAAGTATCTTGCTGATACTGATAATGATGGGTTACCAAATTTGATTGAAAAGGAGATCGGATCTGACCCATATGATCCAGATACAGACGGCGATGGATTGCTTGACGGTTACGAGGCTTTAACACTGGGAACCGATCCAACAAAGTCCGATACCGATGATAACGGCGTACTTGACTGTGATGAGGATTTTGACCAAGACGGACTTTCTAACGGACAGGAATATGAACTTGGCACAGAGCCTTACAATGATGATACGGACGGTGACGGATTAAAGGACGGCGAAGAAATTTATACCTACGGAACAGATCCTCTAAAGGTCGACACCGACGATGACGGACTTGATGACGGTGATGAAATATATTTTGAGACCGATCCGCTGAATCCCGATACAGACGGAAACGGTATATTAGATGGCGATGAAAAGCGTTTCCAAACATTTATTCATAAGGTAGAAAACAAGGATTGCGCTGTTACCGAGGTTCGTGTGTCTATGGAGGGTACGGGAAATCTTCAAAAAACCACGACCGTTGAAAGCATTATGAATAAGGATATACTCTGCTCTGATGTTGTCGGTCTTGTGGGCGAGCCTTTCTCGATAGAAACGACTTCCCAGTTTGATAAGGCTACGCTTACTTATGTGATCGATAAGTCTAAGCTTGGTGATACCGAGTTTGACAATCTGATGTTTTTATGGTATGATGAAGAAAATGACAATTTTGTTGAGCTGGATACCATTCTTGACGAGGAGAATTCAACTGTAAGTGTGGAGACTAAACACTTCAGTAAGTATATGATCGTTGACGGAAAAGAATGGTATAGAGCATGGCAAGATATTTACACTAAAATAAACGAATCAAAAGGCCAGCATGTTCCAAATGCAACTGTATTAATATCAAAAAGTTCAAATATATATAATGTTAATAACGCAAATCGAAATGAACTTATAGTTAGTAATATTGTAGACTCAATGTCGGATTCAGATATTATGAGCTTTTTGACCTACCAGAATGCTGGTGGAATGAACACCGATTTTACGAGTGTCAAAAGTGCGTTGAAATGGGATCCGATTTATTACAGCAGAACTGCTAATGCTAGTTATGGAATTGGTTTAGCAGCAGTTATACTCAATGATGAGGCTATGGGGTATAACTCTAAAATTGTTTTTATTACTGACAGCAGTGTATCAGTTGACAGTAGATTTCTTAAGCTTGCAATTAATAACAAGATACCTATTTACTTTTTCTGTATTGGTGATTTTAATACAGCTGCATTGATAGGTTATGCACAGCTGACAGGCGGCAAGGTATACTCTGCTAAAACCGCTGCTGAAATAAATCAAAGCTGCAATGAAATAGGTCCTAAGACCTTTGTTGGAGAAACAGACACTGATGGTGACGGTTTTACAGATATTGAAGAAATGAGCGGACTTATTGTAAGCTCAAATTGCAAAATTGTTAATACCGATTATATGAAAGCTGACACGGATGATGACGGCCTTGATGACAATGAAGAAGTCGATGTTGAGCTTACGAAGGTTGAAGTACCTGGAAAACAGGGCAATCCTTCAACGTTCAAATACTATCATCATATGAATTCTGATCCCTCTAAAGCTGATACTGATGGGGATGGAATCGATGATAATAAGGATAATTCACCGTTAAAAAAATTCAACAAGAATTTTCAAACAATTGACAATTACAACTTGGATTTCGCTAATATATATCCAACTACATATAATGAAAAATTCAATGAAATAAATTCTATATATGGTACAGGTGTTTTTGAAAATGAAACCGAGCGACTAAAATATGAAACGATTAAATCAAAAGTGCTCCTTATGGGGTTAGGTGGATATACAAATTTTTCATCACTTCTAAATGGATATAGATGGGGAGCTACTCCTACAGCAGCTGATTTGTTACTCCATTATTTAAACAATAATGATGAGTTTTATTGTATAGACAATTTCTCTTATGCTGTAGCATTAACTACCGTACAACGGAATGCTTATTATAATCTACTGAATGATTATATGGGGCTTGTGGAGGATACTGCGATAAAAGGAGAATCATACATTTTTTCAACTACGCCAGAGTCAAAATATACAGTTTCATATTACTCAAGAATATCAACTTCGATAGAGGCTGATTGGTATTTATCGATCGGTGATGCTATCAATGGCTTGATTTCTGAAGTTGAGTGTTATGACAAAGATGGGGACACATATTATATTGCAAAGATAAGATTCTATTTATTTGATTGCTATAAGTGGAGTAATGATTCTTCGGAAGGTGATTTGTATAATTTACATTACTATGGTCTAGCACATTCCTTTAAAGATTACGGGTGTTATGAAACAACTGTGACCTGGAAACAGGGATCGAGATATCCTAATAAACTGACCGAGAATGAATTAATGACTACATACTTTAATGGTATAGTAGATTCTAATTTAGCAAACGCATATATAGAAGGATACAATTATTATAACAAAATTAGCGCTATTATGTAAAATAAGTTACTAAGAGGTCGTTCTTATGAAAAAATATAATGTGCTCACTAAGATAAATACATTTTTACTGATTTTCATTCTATTGTTGCTATTTGTAAACAGGTATTACGAGCTATTCAGCGACCATATCAGCATATTGCTTTTATGCACTTATCTGTCGTACCTTGTGATAGCATTGACGATCGTAAAGCTAATAAAATACCAAAAAGGTGCCCTGTCAAAGATCGAAATATTCGGCTTATTGATAATTGCGGTAATAATCAGTTTTGTTGGTAGAGATATGTTTTCTGACTGGAAAAATCATATCATATATTCATCTGATGATATATCAGTAATTGCCCGTGTGAACAGAACAATGTTCGGAAACAGGTGTGATATATGTATTTGCAGGGACGGAGCAGTAATGAAAAAAGTTGATGAGCCATTGGCTTTGCAAAGTGACTATGATCCGATTGAAAAACACTATTATGAAGTCCTAGAAGATGAACAAGAGCTGACTATTAGAGTTAAATGTTCCGAAGATAGTAGTAGATATGAAGAAGTGACGATAGAGATTTAATAGAAGTTTGTTACTTATATCAAATATGGAAGATTATCTTTATACTCGCACAAATTGATGACAATATCTCAAACTTAATAATGTTATCCAAAATATCCGTACTCATAATGAGTGCGGCTGTTATGAAAGGGACAACGAATAGGTAGATTTCATAATGAAAGGTTGCTTTGAGGTTGATTATGGTTAAAAATATTAAATTGCACAAAAATGCCTTATATATAAATGACGAACTTATAACATTTGATTTTGATATTGATACACTGATAGTAATGGATGATAAGATAATTGTTCTGCTGGATATACCTTATGACAGTAGTGAACTTGATAATATATATGCTGTTAATTTAAGTGGAAAAATCATATGGAGAATTGAAAAAGTTGCCAAGAAATTTCCAAAACTAAGGCACGACCCATATGCGGGGATATCAATGTTGGATGATAAGTTCGGAATTATTGAATACAATGGAGAAAAATACGGAATAAACATACCTTCGTTTTCAGAAGAACCGGAAAATACGTCCTGGAAAATAGTCGAAGAAAAGTATGTTTCCGATTGGAATTTCGATTGGTGTAATTTTATCATGGGAACAGAATTAGAAAATTGGGAGCGTGACGCAATATATTGCGGGCAATATAGGATTGATAGACAATTTCAAAGCGGTAGAAAACATAAATATCCTAATTATACGAAACAAGATTAAAAAAACAATAAAGTAACAGGAGGTCTTGCTTTATTTACAGGGATACTAGCCTCTGCAGAAGATAGTATATCATCCGTTTATTTTAAAATTGTATTTGAAAAAGATAAGTTTCGTAGAAGGGTAACTATATACGCCGGTTCTTCAGATATAAAAAAGTTATACGATACCTACGCAAATGATATACCATATTGCTTGTATCTGGAACATCATGATGATCCGTTCCTTACAGCAACCGAACAAAATGGGATAGAAAAACTATACAAAAAGCTTACAGGTAAGGATATGTTAACAAATTTATCGGTAAGTGCAGATATGCACATCACAATTGATAGAGAACATAAAAAAATGGATTACACGTCATATCTATGGTTTGATGGTAACACTCTAATGGAAACACCGATTTTATGCAAAAATGACAAGGTCGAAATAGGAACAACAAATATATTAGGAACCAAATTTAAACCTCTGTTGGAATTAGATATTACAGGTTCTTCATATGCATCAGAATTAATGCAAAAAACTTTCTTAAAAGAAATAGCGTGGTGTTAATATGTGTTTTCTAAAAATTCTAAAAGACTCTATATTTCCGCTTTTGTGTTTTATTGTAATGCAGTTATTAGCGCTGATAATAGAGCCTAGCAAGAACTATTTATCTGAAAGCTTTTATAACGGAAAAGAAGTTATTCCTAGCTTATTTACTGGGGCTATATATAATTTCTTTGTGTTTTCCGTATATCTTTTGCTTTTCTGCGTTTATTTTACAAAATTCCGTATCAATAAAACCCAGATCATAAAAATTGCGATTGCAGACCTTCTATGGCTTATAATCATAGAGTTTGTCAAAGCTGTCGTATACTCTATAAATCTCAAGTATAGTATGCTGTTTTTCTTTTACATAGACTTGATCTATATTTTAGGAGTACAAAGTATCTTGACCTTTGCATTAAGAAAAACAATCACTAAGTCTTGGTCTTATATTAATAGATCCAATATCACATTATCTATAATTTCACTTGCCTTGATAACTGTTGTTTCTATTATGCTATACAGGTTTATTTTCAAAACAGCTGAATTAAGCAATTATGATGAGCTCAAAATATGCGTAGATAGTATGATATTTAAAGAATATGTGTATGTGCTTTTAGTAACAGCCTTTTTTCAGACGCTTTGTTTTATGGCATTACTTAATACTTTTCAGTATGAGCCTTCTGCTCCCAGACCTACGCTCTTTTTTATTGTAGTTTTGTTTGCCACCATAATATGTGCGTTGAAATTGATCGCCCCAACGGGAATGATCTGCAAAATAAATAGGCTTAGTGACCGCAGCAGTAAACTGACTGATAACGAATTTTACATTGAACATTCAGCTATAACTGTTTTGCGCAAAAGTGATGTTGCCGAATATGAAACATATTACAATGAAAGCAATTATGTTTATATTGGAGACAAGTTGATATGCAAATTTGACAGCAATTATACATACGAAAAAAGCGATGTTGAAAAATTTGAATTGAATGGCTATCGCTTTTTTGTTATAAAAAATATGCTTGTGGCTTATGCAGATGAAAAGGGTCACACGGGTTACGTTTTGGCAAATGGTGAAATGTCTGATAAGTCTATTACAAATTTAATAGATTTTGATTGGATAGAAGCACCGTATGATCTGCTTTGGAAAAAACAATAATTTATCATTTGACAGATTTATTTGATTTCTGCTTTGTTAACAATGCTATTAATTGGATACCTTTAAAAAGCTTTGTCATTAAAATCAGAATATAAAAATAGCCGTACTCATAATGAGTGCGGCTATCTTTATATTGCTGTTATGAACGTGATACGTTAATATAGAATCGTTATCCATTTTAAGATGGAATTTTACAACCATATCAGCGCAAAATACTAATTTGAGAAAGGAGACATTTAATGCCCTACATCCCATTCACAGACGAACAAAAACAGCTTGCCAACAGCGTAAACCTTGAAGAATTCCTGAGAATGCGAGGCGAGAAATTAGAGCGTGTCGGTATAGAGCATAAGCTCATATATTACGACGGCTCAGGCAAGCACGACAGTATAACTATCCGTGGCTCGACATGGTTTGACCATAAAAATCAGGTTGGCGGCGGAGCGATAAAGTTCATGCAGGAATTCTATGATATGGACTTTCAGACTGCGGTACAGGAACTGTTGGGACAGAGGGTAACTCCGCTGTCCCACAGTCCGCCGAAAGCTATCGCAAAGGAAGAAAAGAAAGAGTTCAGACTGCCCCAAACAAACACAAATATGCACAGAGTCTATGCCTACCTCATAAAACAGCGGTTTATCGCTCCCGAGGTCATAACTCATTTTGCAAAGCAACACACACTTTACGAGGATAAAGAACATCACAATGCCGTGTTTGTAGGAATTGATGAGAACGGCGTTCCAAGGCAGGCAAGCAAGCGTTCAACAAATTCTTACGGCAATAGTT
>ERZ773175.950-NODE-950-length-17479-cov-3.806244_pt1 | contig 17479 bp, 13 predicted proteins | sample MGYA00581004_ERZ773175 | MGnify/ENA primary metagenome ERZ773175 (study PRJEB29015, sample SAMEA2737834) | human gut metagenome | biome: human gut; feature: human-associated habitat; material: faeces | place: China | collected 2012 ...
GCGGGCCTCCCCGCTCGCGTTCCCGGATTCAACTTGTAAGCGCAACGCCTTCTTAAATTAGAAACTGACCACTTCCAAACCTAGACAAGGCGTTGCACGTCTATTTAGAACCGGGGCAGTCGCTCGGTTGGATAAGTCCGGCACGATACCGTCAGAGCCAAGGAATAGCTGCGTGATTATCTCCAAGAAAACGTCCGCAGCCCCTGCCTTAGATGGCGATTCAATCGAAACAACTTCAGAAACACCGTTTATGATGAACCATAGCCTGTGATGAAATGACAAAGAGGTGGAATCAATGACGGACGAACCATTTGTGAACCAGAACGACGTGGAAGGCACCGCAAGCGGCGTGTGGAGCCGTATGCTGGCCGGTAACCGTAGATTCGCGGAAGGCAAGCTGGAGCATCCGAACCGCAGCGTGGAAGCGCGCGAGGCGACTATCGACACGCATGAGCCGGATGCGGCGGTATTGAGCTGCTCTGATGCGCGTGTCAGCCCCGATATTATTTTCGACGCAGGCATCGGCGATCTGTTCACCGTGCGCACGGCAGGGCAGGTCATAGACGATGCTGTGATCGCCTCTTTGGAATACGCGGTGGACGTGCTCGGCGTGCGCCTTTTGGTGGTGCTCGGCCACCAGAATTGCGGTGCGATCAAACAGGCATGCAAGGAATACGAGGCGTTGTTGCACGAGTTGACCGCCGACGCGGAGGATTCGCTGATGGCCGCCGACAGCATCGCCGACATCGACGAACGCATTATGAACGCGGAATCGCTGATGCTGCGCACGGTCGGTTTTTCGATTTGGCAGGCGCACGAATCGGAACTGGAATCGGCGGAGGATTTCGAGCGCGTGCACATCGCACGCACCATCGAACAGCTGGTGGAACGTTCCGAAGTGATCCAGCGCGCGCTGGCCGAGGATCGGCTGATGATCACCGGAGCACGCTACCAGCTCGACACCGGCAAGGTGGAAGTGCTGAGCTTCTGACGATTTTCCGGAAAAAGACGGCTTCCGGATCCGTTGCGTCGCGCTGTTTTGACATGCCGTTGCTTTAGATTGGAATCATGTCGCTTGGTTTGAACATCCTTCTGATTTTCATTTTCCTGCTGCTCGGTTCCGTGTTCGCCGGCACCGAACTGGCGCTGGTCAGCCTGCGCGGATCGCAGATCGACCAGATGGAACAGGAGGATGCGCGCGGCAAGCGTGTGGCGCAGATCGCACGCGACCCGAACACGTTCCTGTCCACCGTGCAGATCGGCGTGACGCTGTGCGGCTTCCTGTCCGCGTCGTTCGGCGAATCCTCAATCGCCCCGTATATCGTGCCGGTCATCGAAGACTGGGGTGTGCCGCATAACGTCGCCGCTCCCCTGACCACCATCGCGTTGACACTGATCATCTCGTATTGCTCGATCGTCATTTCCGAACTGGTGCCGAAGCGTATCGCCATGCAACGCAACGAGCAGATCGCGCGTGCCGTGGTGCCGGCCATCCATGTGTTCGCCAAAGTGTGCAAGCCGATCATCTGGCTGATCGGCAAGAACACGAACGGCATCGTGCGGCTGCTCGGCTTCGATCCGAACGAAACCGACAGCGAGGTGTCCGACGACGAGCTGCGCGTGCTCGTCAACACCAACACCAACCTCAGCAAGGACGAGCGCACCATCCTCGACGACGTGTTCGACGCATCCGAAACCATCGTGGCGGAGGTCATGCGTCCGCGTGCCGACGTCGCGTTCCTGGACGGCTCCATGCCGATTGCGGAAGCCGCCGCGTACGTGCGTGAAATGCCGTATTCGCGTTACCCCGTCACCGGCAAGGATTTCGATGACGTGCTCGGCTTCGTGCACGTGCGCGACCTGCTTGACATCCGCGATCCGAAGGCGAGAACCGTTGCCGACGTGACGCGTGAGGGCATTTCCCTGCCGGGCACGTCGAAGCTGCTGCCAAGCCTTGAGCTGCTGCGCAAACGAGGCATTCACCTGGCCGTGGTGATCGACGAATACGGCGGCACCGACGGCATCGTCACGTTGGAAGACATGACCGAGGAATTGGTCGGCGACATCCGCGACGAATACGACCTGCCGGAGGAAAAGGGCGGCGAACGCACAGAACGCGCCGCTTTCGTCAATGGCGTGGCCACCATCGAAGGTGGCATGACGATCGAGGATTTCGCGGATTTGACCGGCATCGAGCTGGAAGACGGCCCGTACGAGACGGTTGCCGGCTATTTCCTGGCGCACACCGGCAAAATGGGCGAGGTCGGCGACGTGCTGTCATCCGATGACGGTTATGACATGGTCGTCACCGAAGTGGACGGCCGTCGTATCGAAACGCTGGAAGTGCGTCGGCACACCGCCGATGAGGACGGTTCCGCGGCTGGCGATTCCGCGGCGGACGGCAAGTAACCCGAGCGGCCTTTTACAGCACCACCTGCCGGTTGATGTCGCGGCGCAACTGCCTCCATTGCGGCAGATAGGCGCTCATACGCCTTTGAAAGCCCTCTCCGTGGCCGTTCTCCCACAGGTGGGTCATCTCATGCACCAGCACGTATTCGAGGAATCTAGGGGCCATTAAACCAAGCTGCAGGTTAAGTCGGATACGTCCGGTCTTCGGCGTGCACGATCCCCAACGCGAACTCATCAGACGCAACGTGATATGCGTCGGCGTACGGCCAACGATCGGGCCCCATTTGGCAAGCAACACAGGCAATTGCGATTCGATGTTGCGTTGCGCCCGCGCCTTGGCCTCGTCCGTCCATACGAAAGCGGGCGGGTTGGCGGAAGCGCCAGTATCGCCAATATTGCCGTTTTGCGCACGCTGCGCGTCTCTGGCCTGCCGCATGCTGCGTTGCGCCCGTTCGATCCACGGCTTGCGTTCCGTTACAAACCGTTCGATAGCGCTTTGCGACATTCGTTGCGGCGCGGAGATGACGATATCCGCGTTCGGCGGTTTGATGCGCAGGTACATGTTTTTGATGGGTTTGCGCACGATGGCCACCCGCATGCCGGCGATGCTCGCCGTCGTTTCGGAAATCACGCGATTGCGGTTGCGATGCCCCACTCCCCTGCCGTAACGGCCGTTACCGCCGTTGCGCTGCCCGTATGTCATGCCTGCATTATGCCACGACACGCCGATGACACGGCGGCACTTGACTTTCCCTGTGATTCAAGTATCATTTCAATTCGTTGTGTTCAAGACACAGCAAGTTGGGCCCGTAGCTCAGGTGGTTAGAGCGCATCCCTGATAAGGATGAGGTCGGAGGTTCAAGTCCTCCCGGGCCCACGTAGATGGTAAGGAAGCGGCATAGCCGCTTTTTTCACCTATGGGGCTATAGCGCAGCTGGTAGCGCATCTGCTTTGCAAGCAGAGGGTCGCCGGTTCGAACCCGGCTAGCTCCACGGGGCTATGGCGCAGCTGGTAGCGCATCTCCATGGCATGGAGAGGGTCAGGGGTTCGAATCCCCTTAGCTCCACAGAATTGAAGGCTTCCGAGTAATCGGAAGCCTTTTTCGTATTCAGCCTCTTGTCGACCATCCAACGGACGCGATCGCCCGCAAACCAAATAAAACGGCCGCCTGCATACCCGCAAGCGGCCGGAATCATCAAATCAATAGGGGAGTGGCACCACGAATCGCAACTAGTTGCGGGCCGCGTTCTGCTTGGCCAGCTCGTCACGAATCTGCTGCAGCAGCTGGACGGTCTGCTCTTCGGCAGACGGCTCTTCAGCGGCCTTTTCCTCGGCTTCCTTCTGCTCGGCAAGCTTGGTCTTGGCAAGCAGCGCTTCGGTCATGTCGCGGAACTTGTTAATCGGCACCAGAATGCAGAAATAAACGGCGGCCGCGATAATCAGGAAATTCAGAATCGCGCCCAGCACAGCGCCGAACGAGACGGTCGCGCCGTTGAACGTGATCGCCAGCAGGCCGTCCATATTCGGCTTGCCGAAAATCATGGCGATGAACGGGTTGATCACGCTGTTCACGATCGAATTGACCACGGTGGTGACGGCACCGCCCATAACAACACCGACAGCCATGTCGATCATGTTGCCGCGTGCAATGAACTTCTTGAATCCTTCAAGCATGGTTTTTCTCCTGTGGGAAATGAGGGAGTTGATGTTGCGGACGACGCTCTCTCCTCGCCTTCCACACACTATCCTATGGCGTTCCAAACGCCTCCAGCCAAATCTTGAGCAATATCTTGTGCGTCTCACAATCAAGCACATAGAATGAAACCGCCGTATTGATAACCCAACTATCCCGAAGGGGAAAAATATGCTCACTGATGAGTACGTCAAGCGCGTGTACGCGCAGGTCGAGAAGCGCGATGGCGACCAGCCGGAGTTCCTGCAGGCCGTTCGCGAGGTCTTCGAAAGCCTCGAGCCGGTTGTTGAGAAGCACCCGGAATATGAGAAGGCGGGCGTGCTCGAGCGCCTCGTCGAGCCGGAGCGCGTGGTGAAGTTCCGCGTCGCCTGGACGGACGATGAGGGCAAGGTGCAGGTCAACCGCGGTTACCGCATCCAGTTCAACTCCGCGATCGGCCCGTACAAGGGCGGTCTGCGTTTCCACCCGAGCGTGAACGAGGGCGTCATCAAGTTCCTTGGCTTCGAGCAGATTCTCAAGAACTCCCTGACCAGCCTGCCGATGGGCGGCGGCAAGGGCGGCTCCGACTTCGATCCGAAGGGCAAGTCCGATGCCGAAGTCATGCGTTTCTGCCAGGCGTTCATGACCGAGCTGTGCCGTCACATCGGCCAGTTCACCGACGTTCCGGCCGGCGACATCAACGTCGGCGCCCGTGAGATCGGCTACCTGTTCGGCCAGTACAAGCGCATCCGCGACGAATACTCCGGCGTGCTCACCGGCAAGGGCCTCGAATTCGGCGGCTCCCTGGCTCGCACCGAGGCTACCGGCTACGGCCTGTGCTACTACACCCAGGAAGCCCTGCGCGTCCTGAAGAACGATTCCTTCGAAGGCAAGACCGTCGTCATCTCCGGCTCCGGCAACGTGGCCATCTTCGCCACCGAGAAGGCCCAGGCCCTCAGCGCGAAGGTCGTCACCGCCTCCGATTCCAACGGCTACGTCTACGATCCGGACGGCATAAAGCTCGACATCGTCAAGGACATCAAGCTCGGCCACCGCGGCCGCATCAAGGAGTACGCGGAGCGTGTTCCGGGTGCCGAATACCACGAGGGCTGCAAGGGCGTGTGGACCGTGCCGTGCGACATCGCGCTGCCGTGCGCCACCCAGAACGAAATCGATGAGGAGTCCGCCAAGGCCCTCGTCGCCAACGGCTGCAAGGTCGTGTGCGAAGGCGCCAACATGCCGTCCACCCCGGAGGCAATCGCCGTCTATCAGGACAACGGCCTGCTGTACGGCCCGGCTAAGGCCGCCAACGCGGGTGGCGTGGCTGTGTCCGGCCTTGAGATGAGCCAGAACTCCTACCGCCTTTCCTGGACGTTCGAAGAGGTGGACAACAAGCTCAAGTCCATCATGGAGAACATCGTCGCCAATTCCCTGGCCGCCGCCAAGGAGTACGGCCATGAGGGCGATCTGATGCTCGGCGCCAACGCCGCCGGCTTCGTCAAGGTCGCCAACGCCATGGTCGCCCAGGGCGTGCTGTGATCGGCTGAACCCCGATTTTGGCTTGCTGAGCCGGTTCGCGTCAACCCAGGTATTCCTCCGAGTACTCAGGCTGATACGGACCGGCTTTTTGCTGCCTATTCCCCCCCACGTGACCGATTCACCGGAATCGGACATCATCCCCGCCCTCAAGCCACTCTGGATGCCCGATTCGGCAGAAACGGACATTCCCGGTACTCCCACATCACTCTGGATGTCCGATTCTCCAGAAAAAGACATCCCCAGCATCCCCCAAAGCACCTTGGATGTCCATTTCGGCCGAATCGGACACACAAGCATTCCTTACGCAATATTGGAGTCCGATTCACCAGAATCAGTCACTCGAAGCATTCTCCAGCCATCTTGAATGTCCGATTCTCCAGAATCGGACATTCGAAAGGAGAGTTATTGCAGCTCGACGCTGTCCCACGCATCGGCACGGGGAATCGTGCGCAGCGGACGGTAGAGCACCACAATCGCGGCGCTTACCATCATGGCGATCAGGAACACCAGTATCGTCCGCTGGAACCCACACACCGGTAACAGGCTTCCCGCCGCAACACTGCAGAACATGGAAAGCGCCTGCGCAGGCACAGTCAACGTCACTGTGATACGTCCCTGCATCGAATCCGGCGTCTTGGCGAACACAAAGCCGAGCATCATCGCATTGATGATCGGAAACGGCAAAGCGGAAAGCGAATTACAGATCAGCATGAACCAATAGTTGCTGGTGCACACCAGCGGCACCACGGCAAGGCAGGAGAACAGGAACCCGACGCACACAACCGGCCCGGCAGGCAGCCTGTCGCTCATACGATTCGCGATGAACGCGCCGGCCAGCATCGCGCAGAAGATTCCGGTGTTGATGAATCCGATATAGGCGCCGTTCATACCAGCGGACACCAGATGCAGCTGAATGCCGTATTGGACGCCGTTGATGCCGAAGTTCAGCAGCGCCGAAACGATCATGGTCATCACCAGCATCGTGCGATGCAGCGACCACGACCAGCCCTCACGAAAATCCTTGAAGAACGACCTGCTGCCGCCATCAGCAGAGACATCCGGAGCAGCCGTTCCGGCTTCCGGTCGCACTGTTGCATCATGCCTGTGGGACTCGCGTATACCGGCGGCGGCGACACCGGCAACCGCATACATGCATGCGGTAATCAGAAACGGCAGCCATGGCCTGACGCCATACAGAAACCCCCCTACCGGGCTTCCGGCCATATTCACCGTCGCATCTCGTCCTTCGTTGAGACTGCGGGCCTTCGGGTAGTCGCGCATGTCGATGATCGATTTGAGCATGGCGTCGGTGGCGCTCCCCAGGAATCCGTTGACCGCCGACGAGACCACTGCAATCGCGAGCAATACGGAATATCGCAATCCGCCCGTCAGCAGCAGTCCAGCGACGGATCCCCAGCACAGCATGCTCACCACCGCGTTGACGATAATCAACGTTCTGCGGTCATGTCTATCGACATATGTGCCACCAAAGACGCCGAACACCTGCTGCGCGATCATCGATGCGGAGCCCAGCCATCCTGCCGCGACCGTGGAGCCGGAAACCGCATATCCGACCAGGGAGATCGCCAGGGAACGCACCGCCACGCCAATTGCCGTCGCCGTATCCGCAGCGAACCAAGCAGTGTAGTCAGGTCTCCACCAGAGTCCCACACGCTTTTTCATGAAACCTTCAGTCTTTTACCTTGTTATCATCGAATGAACTCATTCGTTTGGTGCACCATTTAAAATCAATGGTGTTGAAATATCCTTTTTCACCATAGTATCTCGGAATTTTATGATGCCGATAATCATCTACTTGTTGGGCTATTAGGCAGGCTAACTCATCACAAAAACGGTAACTCAATTTGTTTTTTTGAAACCGCAGAACTGGCTCTCCGGGAATCGACAGATGAGATGAAGCATAACTATAATCCAGATTGGGATAGAAAAATTCGGGAAGAGGTAGTGCCCGAAGGTTTGCGCACTTAGGGTCGTGCCCGTCCATGGGACGATGATCAGTTCGCTTCCTGCAGGTTGTCATCGAGCCGGGACATGTCGAGGTAGCGGCGCGTGCTCCATTCGTTCGCGGTGACGTACCTGATTCTGGCGCAGATGAGCATCAACGCGCTGTTGCCGTCCGGGAAACTGCCGACGACGCGCGTGCGACGCCGGATCTCCCGGTTCAGCCGTTCGATCATGTTGTTCGTGCGGATCCTCCTGCGGTGCTCCGTCGGGAATTCCGGCAAAAGGTAGGCGGTCGTCTCCCCGATGCCCTCGCGCAGGCAGCCGGCCGCCGCCTTGAGCTTCCTGGACTCCATCTCCGCGGCGACCGTCCCGGCCTTGGCGAGGGCGGATTCGCGGGACTCCATGGCGAATATCGCCTTCAGGGCCGCGGACGCCCAATCCCGGTGGTTGGGCGGCACCTTCGAGAGCACGTTGCGCATGAAGTGCACCATGCACCGCTGGTACTTCGCCCGGGGAAGCATCGAGTTCACCGTGGAGACGAGTCCCGCGCACCGGTCGCCGACCACGAGGCGCACGCCCTTCAAACCGCGTTCGATCATGCTTCGTATGAACTGCTCCCAGCTGGCAGCGTCCTCCCTCATGCCCTCCGTCACGCCGATGACCTCGCGGTGGCCCTCCGCGTTGACGCCGATGGCGACGAGGACGCTGACGTTCTCCACGCTTCCGCCCCAGGAGCGCTTGTGCCACACGCCGTCCATGAACACGTACGGGTATTCGGATTCCAATGGCCGGGTGCGCCATCGGTCGATGTCGTCATACACGCGCTTGAGCTTGTCGGAAAGGGTCTGGGATGGCATCCTGTCACCCCACAGCAGTTTGCTGATGTCGTCGACCTGACGGGTGCTCACTCCCGCCAGGTACATCTCCATCAACGCCTCCTCGACGCTGGACTCCCGCCTGCGGTAGCGTTCGATGACCGCGGATTCGAAGACCGCGCCCTTGAGTTTCGGCACCCTGATCTCGAGCCTGCCCGCCTTTGCCGTGAGCGTGCGTTCGTAGTGGCCGGCCCTGTACGCCTTGCGCCCCTCCTTGCGTTCGTATCTGGCGGCCCCGGTGATCTCGTCGGCCTCGGCGTCGAGCATGGCGTTGAGGATCTGGGTCATCTTCTCGGTGACCAGCCGGTCGAGTTTGGTCTCGAACAGGTTCTGGTCGATCTGTATGATGTTGCTGTCGGGCATGGCTGCGCGTCCTGCTTTCCAATTGCGATTCTTTGTTTGGCGACTGAAAATCGTACACAGGACGCGGGCCATGCCCGCTTCAACATCTCAACGAAGAACAAAACCGAAAGTGCGCAGGAATTCGGACGTTATCTCGCATAGTGCCCGCCGCCAGACTATGAAGAACCTCGGCAGCAGTGAGTTTGCTAATGTAAGTATACTTAACTTAAGTATACTTACATTAGCAAACCAATCATTGGAGCAGTCACATGTTCATTGCACGCACGCACGAACTCGAAGTGCTGGAACGGCTTTACGCTCGCCCTAAGTTCGACATGGTCGTACTCTATGGTCGCCGCCGCGTCGGCAAAACAGCCCTGATTGACCAATTTGTTGCCGACAAGGAAGCGCTGTACTTCACCGCACTCCAGCAAAGCAACAAACTCAATCTACGCGACTTCACATCCGAAGTGGCCCGTTTCTTCAGTCTTCCTTCCGATACCCCATCGTTCTCCAGCTGGACGAGCGCTCTTACCTATGTGGCCAATCAGGCGCAGCAGCGCGAGAAACCATTCGTATTCGTATTCGATGAGTTCCCATATGCGGCACTCGAAGACGAGTCCTTGCCTTCCGCTCTGCAAATCGCCATCGATCATGGATTCAACGCCACCAATACCATGATCATCCTGTCAGGAAGCAACGAGAGCTTCATGGAAAGCAACGTTCTTGGTGGGAAAAGTCCGCTCTATGGCAGGCGCACCGCGCAAATAAAACTATTGCCTTTCACCTACATGGATGCCGCACAGTTTCTCCCAGACTGCACTCCCAACGAACTCGTCGAATATTACGCCACATTCGGAGGCACGCCGTACTATCTGGCACAATTGGACACCACGCCAGACGCCTACTGCCAAAACGTCATCAACTTATGCTTCGATTCGTATGGCATGCTTCGCGAAGAGCCCATGATGCTACTGCGGGAGAAGCTACGCGACCCTGCAATCTACTATTCCGTGCTCCAAGCCATCGCCAACGGTCATTCGACTCCTAAGGCCATCTCCGAGCACGCAGGAGTCAATCCCGACGCGATCAGCTCATATCTCAATATGTTAGACGGACTCGGATTGGTGCGACGAAATGTCCCGTTCGGTGACAATCCATCAAAATCCAAGAAAGGCATGTGGAATATAAACGATCCTTTCTTCTCCTACTGGTACCACTTTGTAGGACCGAGCACCGGTGCCATCGAAAGCGGAAAAGGCGCAATCACAACACAGCGTACTGCTTTCGGTGCAGCATTTGACACTTACGTAGGCCAACAGTTCGAAACCATCTGCTTGCAATGGATCACCAACGCCACCGGTACCGACAAGCTGCCGTTGCTGCCCACACAGTTCGGCAAGTGGTGGGGCACCAACCCGCGTAAAAAGGAACAGACCGACATTGACGTTGTGGCCGGCGACCCATCGACCAAAACCGTGTTGCTTGGCGAATGCAAATGGCGCAACAATTTCAACGAGACCGAAGCAGTGGAGTCGTTGCTGGAAAAGGAAGGCCTGATTCGGGGATATACGACTACTTATTTCATGTTCTTCAGCAAGAATCCCGTTTCGCAGGCCACCCGGAGCAAGTATGCCGGTCGTGTGCGTTTTCTCGACGCCGATGAGCTGTATGGAATGCCAGCCGGCAATCGCAACGACCAGTCCGACAATTGAAAACAGGCCGCGCAACCGGCAAAACACAATTCAATCACGACGGAAAGGCAACAGAAAAGCGGCCCGCATCGCAATGATGCAAGCCGCTTAAAATCCGAAGACGAATCGATCAGTCGTCGCCGAGCGTCACGTGGATGCCGCCGACCAGCGTGCTCACCACGTTGTACAGCAGCGTGAGAATCACCACCAGCACGGTGAACAGCACCACTTCGATGATGGAGAAGATGGTGGCCGCGCTCAGCACGGTGCTCAGCGAAAGCACGTTGGCAAGGTCGAATCCGCCGGCGTCAAGACCGGTGGAGGACACGATCTGCGTCACCTGATCGAACACGCCGACCACGTTCAGCAGCAGCCACAGCAGCGTCACCGCGACGATCTGGATGATGCCTCCCGCGATGGAAAGCATGAACGCCACCTTGGCCGCGGACCATGCGTCGATGCGGGTCAGGGACAGGCTCATGCGGCGGGCGCGAGGCGCGCCACGACGCGCTTTTTCACGAACCTTCACACCGCCGGACGCGGCGGCCATGTTCTCATGCGCCTGAAACTGTTCCGTACCGCTCAACGGCTGGCTGGATGCGGAACGGGCCACGCGTGGGGCCTGCGCCCCTGCCTGCGCCTGATGGCTTTCATTGTTCTCGCTCATCGTTGCTCCTTGCAGAATCTTGCCTACTTCTAGCCGAGGCTACCAGTTTTCGCAGACGATTCCCCGCCTGTGTCTCAGGCCTCTACATTCTCGCCATCGCCGGCATCGGAAGTGGCTTCCGTACCGGTTTCAGCGGAGTTTTCAGTAGTGGTTTCGGCTTGCGATTGCGCGGCTGCGTCGTTCTGGACTGCTCCGTTTTCCGCGGCGGCTTGCTCGGCGTCATCCTCGTCGGTCTCCTCGTTGCGTGCTATGGAGATGATTTCGTCGTTCTTGTCAGGCTTGGCGAGCGTCACACCCTGGGTGGTACGTCCGGTGCGCTTGACTTCGGCGACGTTGGAGCGGATGACCTTGCCGGACTTCATGATGGCCATGATCTGGTCGGATTCCTCCACGATCACGGCACCCACCAGGGAGCCACGGCCTTCGGCGAGCTGCACGGCCTTGACGCCGTAGCCGTTACGGCCCTGCAGACGGTATTCGCTGATGGCGGTGCGCTTGGCGAAGCCCTCGTTGGTGACCACGAGCAGATCCCTGTCGGAATCGCCCTGCACCACATCCATGGCCAAAAGCTCGTCGCCGTCGCGGAACTTCATGCCCTGCACACCGGCGGTCTGGCGGCCCATCGGGCGCAGCTGCTCGTCGTTGGCTTCGAACTTCAGGCTCATGCCCTGCTTAGAGACGAGGATGATGTCGTCGTCGGCGTTGCACAGCGCGGCACCGATCAGCTCGTCGGCGTTCTCGCCGTTCTCGTCGGTCATGAGTCGTACCGCGATCAGACCACCCTGACGCGGGGAGTCGTATTCGGCGAGCGCGGTCTTCTTGACCTTGCCGGAACGGGTGGCGAGCACCAAGTACTTGGCCACGTCGTAGTTCGGAATCGACAGCACGGTCTGGATCGTCTCGTCCGGGCCGAACTGCAGCAGGTTCGCCACGTGCTGTCCCTTGGAATCGCGGGAGCCTTCCGGCAGCTCGTACGCCTTCAGACGGTACACGCGGCCCTTGTTGGTGAAGAACAGCAGCCAGTTGTGCGTGCTGGTCAGGAAGAAGTGGTCCACCACGTCGTCCTCGCGCAGCTTGGCGCCCTTGATGCCCTTGCCGCCGCGGTGCTGCGCGCGGTATTCGTCGGCCTTGGTGCGCTTGATGAAACCGGAGTGGGTCACGGTGACGACCACGTTTTCTTCGGCGATCAGGTCTTCGACGTTCATCTCGCCGGAGTACGGCAGAATCTTGGTACGGCGTTCGTCGCCATACTTGGCGACGATTTCGTCCAGCTCGTCGCCGACGATCTTGCGCTGGCGTTCCGGCTTGGCGAGGATGTCGTTGTAGTCGGCGATCTTGCGCATGAGCTCATTGTGCTCGTCGAGGATCTTCTGACGTTCCAGGGCGGCCAGTCGGCGCAGCTGCATGGCGAGGATGGCGTCGGCCTGCACCTCGTCCACGTCAAGCAGGTCCATAAGGCCCGTGCGGGCGGTCTCCGCGGACTCGGAGGCACGGATGAGGGCGATGACCTCATCGATCATGTCAAGGGCCTTCAGATAGCCCTGCAGGATGTGGTCGCGTTCCTCGGCCTCGCGCTTGAGGTAGGCGGTACGGCGTGCGATGACTTCGAGCTGGTGGTTTACCCAATGACGGATGAACGCATCCAGGGACAGCGTGCGCGGCACACCGTCGACCAGTGCCAGCATGTTCGCGCCGAAGGTCTGCTGCAGCTGGGAATGCTTGTACAGGTTGTTGAGCACGACCTTCGGCACGGCGTCGCGCTTGAGCACGAGCACGAGGCGCTGGCCAGTACGGCCGGAGGTTTCGTCGCGCATGTCGGCGATGCCTTGGATCTTGCCGTCGCGCACCGCTTCGCGGATGGACACGACCAGACGATCCGGGTTGACCTGGTACGGCAGTTCGGTGATCACGAGGCACATGCGGCCCTTGATCTCCTCGGTGTTCACCACGGCTCGCATGGTGATGAGGCCACGGCCGGTACGGTACGCCTGTTCGATGCCCTTATGGCCGAGAATCGTGGCGCCGGTAGGGAAGTCCGGTCCCTTGATGATGCGGATCAGGTTGTCGAGCAGTTCCTCACGGCTCGCGTCCGGATGGTCGAGCGCCCAATGCACGCCTTCTGCCACCTCGCGCATGTTGTGCGGAGGAATGTTGGTCGCCATGCCGACGGCGATGCCGGACGAGCCGTTGCACAGCAGGTTCGGGAAGCGGGCCGGCAGCACGGTCGGCTCCTGCGTCTTGCCATCGTAGTTCGGCAGGAAATCGACGGTGTCCTTGTCGATGTCACGCACCATTTCCATGGCGAGCGGCGCCATACGGCATTCCGTGTAACGCATTGCGGCTGCCGGGTCGTCGCCGGGGGAGCCGAAGTTGCCCTGGCCGTCGACGAGCGTGTATCGCATCGACCACGACTGCGCCATACGCACCAACGTGTCGTAGATGGCGGAATCGCCGTGCGGATGGTACTTGCCCATGACTTCGCCGACGACGCGTGCGCACTTGGAGTAGCCGCGGTCGGGGCGGTAGCCGCCGTCGTACATCGCGTAGATCACGCGGCGGTGCACCGGCTTCATGCCGTCTCGCACGTCCGGAAGGGCACGATCGACGATGACGGACATGGCGTACGCCAGATAGGATTCGCGCATTTCCTGCTGCAGATCCTTCTTCTGGACGCGTTCGCCGACCATCAGGCCGTAATCGGTGTTGTCGGCCTCCTGCGGGCTCAACGGTTCCATGGAGCCGTCAGGCACGAACTGGCCGTCTTCGTTGCTGTTGTTTTCGTCTGCCAATTTCTAATCCTTGCTTTGAAGTCCTGCGAAACCCTACGCGTTTACGCGTCGATCCAGCTGACGTTGCGTGCGTTGCGCTGGATGAACAGACGACGTGGTTCGACTTCGTCGCCCATGAGCATGGAGAAGGTCTCGTCGGCCGCGGCCGCGTCTTCGATCTGCACCTGCTTCAGAATGCGATGGTCAGGATCCATGGTGGTCTCCCACAGTTCCTGGTAGCTCATCTCGCCCAGACCCTTGTAGCGCTGGATGCCTTCGCCCTTCGGCAGCTGGCGGCCCGCGGCCTTGCCTTCGGCGAGCACGCGGTCGCGTTCGGCGTCGGTGTACACGAAGTCGTGCGGGCCCTTGGTCCACTTGAGGCGGTACAGCGGCGGCATGGCCACGTACACGTAGCCGGCGGTGATCATCGGACGCATGTAGCGGAAGAACAGCGTCAGGTTCAGGGTTGCGATATGCGCGCCGTCCACATCTGCATCGGCCATGATGATGACCTTGTGGTAGCGCACCTTGTTGAGGTCGAAGTCCTCGCCGTAGCCGCCGCCGACGGCGGTGATCAGCGATTCGATGGTGTCCGACTTCATCATGCGGTCCAGGCTTGCGCGCTCGGTGTTGAGGATCTTGCCTCGCAGAGGCAGGATGGCCTGCGTGATCGGGTTGCGTCCCTGGATGGCGGAGCCGCCTGCGGAATCACCCTCCACGATGAACAGCTCGCATTCTTCGGGGTTGTTGGACTGGCAGTCCTTGAGCTTGTCCGGCATGCCGGCCGATTCGAAGATCGACTTGCGGCGGGTGTTCTCACGTGCCTTCTTGGCGGCCAGACGCGCACGGGAGGCCTCGATGGCCTTCTGGATGATGTTCTTGGCCTCGTTCGGGTGGGCGTCGAACCAGTCGCCGAGCTTGTCGGTCATGACGCGCTGCACGAAGGTCTTCGCTTCGGAGTTGCCGAGCTTGGTCTTGGTCTGGCCTTCGAACTGCGGGTTGGTGAGCTTGACGGACACGACGGCGGTCAGGCCTTCGCGCACGTCGTCGCCGGACAGGTTCTCGTCCTTGTCCTTGAGGATGTTCTTCTCGCGGGCGTAACGGTTGACCAGCGAGGTCAGCGCGGCGCGGAAGCCTTCCTCATGGGTGCCGCCTTCGGTGGTGGAGATGGTGTTGGCGAAGGTGTGCACGGCTTCGGAATACGCGGTGGTCCACTGCATGGCGATTTCCGCGGAGATGCCGATCTTCAGGTCCTCGGCCTCGAAGTCGATGACGTCCGGTTCGACCGGGGTGGCCTTGCGGGACTTCACCAGGTAGTCGACGTAGTCCTTGATGCCGTCGTTGTACTGGTAGGTGACGGTCTGGAACTTGTCTTCGGTTTCGGATTCCTCGCCGGAAACCTCGTCGCCGGCCTGGTCGGGCTCGCGCAGGTCGGTCAGGGAGATCTTCAGGCCCTTGTTCAGGAACGCCATCTGCTGGAAGCGGTTGCGCAGGGTCTCGAAATCGTAGGTGGTGGTTTCGAAGATCTTGCCATCGGCCCAGAAGGTCACGGAAGTGCCGGTGGACTCGCCTTCCTCCATCGGCTTGCCCTTGAGCAGACGCGCGGTCGGCTTCTGGTCGATGTAGGTCTGGGTCCAGTGGAAGCCCTGACGGCGCACTTCGATGTCCACGCGGGTGGACAGCGCGTTCACCACGGAGATGCCCACGCCGTGCAGGCCGCCGGAGACCGCGTAGCCGCCGCCACCGAACTTGCCGCCAGCGTGCAGCTTGGTCATCACGGTTTCGACGCCGGAGATGCCTTCGCCCGGCACTTCGTCGACCGGGATGCCTCGGCCGTCGTCCACCACGCGCACGCCGCCGTCCGGCAGAATCGTCACTTCGATGTGCGACGCGTAGCCGGCAAGCGCCTCGTCGACGGAGTTGTCGACGATCTCATACACCAGATGGTGCAGGCCGCGGGGGCCGGTGGAGCCGATATACATGCCCGGGCGGATACGCACCGCCTCAAGGCCTTCCAGCACCCTCAGATCGGACGCGTCGTAATGTTCCGGAGACAGCGAATCGTCAAGTTGCGCATCTTCGAGCTGGTCGTTCTGGATCTGATCCTGAATCTGATCTTCCTGCGTGTTTTCAGCTGATTCGTTCAGCGAATCCGCATCAAGGTCTGCCACAGAGATTCCTTCCTGCATTTTTCCCGCCATCAAGGGTCATTTCCGCAGGTGATACCACCTAGAACGCAAATAAAGGCCCCTTCTAGGCGTTTACATACACTGCTGGATATTCTACTCATGGAGGGGGACAGCGCGCTATAGACATTTGTCCTTGGAATTCAACGGTTTCCAACGGCTTCGGCATGGTTCCGAACGCGTCCGACGAGCCGGAAAACCTCCGTAAACCCCGTCGCAACGGCCTGTTTCACGCGCGCCACAATCGATCTCTCCTGTCAGAGAGGTCGATTGTAAGTCGACTTCGCAATAGCCCTCAGTAGCGAATCTTCCTTGAGATACGCCCACGGCTGAACCCTTGGCTCTGCGGGCCGGTGACCCTCACCTCATTGATGGTCAGACCTTCGAGTTTCCTGCGGATGGTGTCCGTCAGCAACGGCGTCATATACGACAGGGTGGTGGTCCAGGCCGGGCTGTCGCAACGTATCGTCAGCACGCCGTCTCGCAGGCTGGCGGGGTAGGAGTGCTTCGCGTTCTCCACGCCCACCACCTGGTCCCAATGGTCGCGCATCTGCGCCATTTTGAGGTGGGGTATCCATGCGCCGTTCGATGCCAGCAGATTGAACAGGCTGCCGACGGTTTCCGGATCGCGTCCGGGTTTGCCGAAGCTTTCCCACGCCTTGCGCGCGCGTTCCTCGCGTTCCTTGAGCCGCCCGGCACGGTCGCTGATGCGGTCGAACACTTCGGCCGGCAGTTTGCGTTGGTCGAGGTTCAGCAGTTCGCAGATTGGCGGTTTCGGCATTAGGATTCGGCCTCGATTCCTTGCGATTGCGCGCCACGTCCGGCGGCAAGCATGGCCGCCATCGCCGCGATATCGCCGTCCGTCTCCTGCGATTGCGCACGCAGCGCGGCAACGTCGATGACATGCGCCTCGCCTTGCGGAATATCGCTTGCCGCGGCGACGGTGATCAGCACCTGGTCCTGCCGTCGCGCGAAGTCGAGGATCTGCCCGCGACGGGACTCGTCGAGCTGGGCGTAGATGGGGGCGCTGTTGGAAAACTGCCAGTTCATGTCCTGCCTCCTCTGTACTTCTGTATTAGGCAATTAATACAATAACACAGATTTGCCGGATGTCAAGAGGGAAACCGGAATTTTTCTGAAAAAGAGGTCTGGGCGGAGGCGGCGCAGGTTCCGCTTGTTCTGGAAGGGGAAGCGTGGTATAATATACTGTCAAATTGCAGCGTTCCGCCGGAAAACGGCGTGATACAGATAAGGAGGTTTCCATGAGCTGGAAAGAAAAACGGCTGATCACCATTCTGAGCATCATCCTGGCGGTGCTGTGCGCCGCCGTGCTGCTGGTGCTGAGCGTGCGGTACCGGGCGG
>ERZ773175.960-NODE-960-length-17314-cov-22.563300_pt1 | contig 17314 bp, 17 predicted proteins | sample MGYA00581004_ERZ773175 | MGnify/ENA primary metagenome ERZ773175 (study PRJEB29015, sample SAMEA2737834) | human gut metagenome | biome: human gut; feature: human-associated habitat; material: faeces | place: China | collected 2012 ...
TGCCACCGGCTCTCTGTTATCTCAGAAACATGACTTTTTCCCGTTCATCGCTTTTTATTTTTAAATTAAAGTTATCATACAGACTTCAAACACTTCTGTCAACCATCAATTTCATTTCAGATGGAAATATTTTTCACAACCCCTACTTCATAACCGCCTTCCTGCACCGCGGTCAAAAGTCATGGCTGGCAAGTCCCTCACACTTCCGCAGATACGGTGTATCACTTACACTATTTCACATTCAGTGCGGTGTATTTCCCATTCTCCACCTTGAGCAAGACCAGATCCACCTCCGGATCTCCGGAACCGTTGAATGTCATAGATCCTACGGCGCTCTCAAAATTCTGCACCTTTGCCAAAGCGTCACGGAGTTTTGTAGAGTCTGTCGTCGTCCCCGCATTCTCCATCGCCTTTGCCGCCAGTTTCACCGATACATAAGCGCACGCCGCAAAATTATCCGGATCATGATTGTACTTTGCACGGAAATTTTTTACGAACTCCCTCGTTGTCTCACTGTCTCTGTCAGGCGACCACATGGAAGACACATATACATTGTCCGCCGCCTTTCCGGCAATTTTCACAAGTTCGGGAGAAACGAATCCGTTATCTCCAAGGACAGGCTGGTCCATCCCCATCTCCCGCATCTTTTTCAAAATAAGGCCTCCTTCCTGATAATATCCAGCAACGATAACCGCGTCAGGCTTCACATCGTGGATCTTCGTCAACTGTGCGGAAAAATCCGTATCCTTGTCGGCAAACGTTTCCGTCAGCACGATCTCAACCCCCTCAGCCTCCAAAGACTTTTTAAAAATTTTGTACGCCGACACCTGGTGCTCATTATTATTTGAATATAAAACCGCCACCCGCTTATACCCGAGCAGCTTATGCGTCTTGGCTACCGTCTGCGGGATATTCTTAGATTCAGGCACACAATTTCTAAACATATAATCACCGATCTCCATCAAGCCTTCTGCTGTCGTTGCCGCACCGAGAAGCGGAATCTTCGCTTTCTGGAAAAGAGGTCCTACCGCCTTATACTCCCCTGAAATCAGCGGACCGATAACAATGACCTTTTTATCGGAAATCATCTTCTGCGCCGCGCTCACCGCCTGTTGGATATTTCCCTTCGTATCCGCCATCTCCACATCGAAATGTATTTTTCCCCCGCGGTTTACCTCTTCCACAGCCAGATCGAAGCCTTCTTTCTCGGCAATACCGTAAGCCGCTACACCTCCGGTAACACCATTCAGAAAACCGACCTTAGCCACCTTGGCATCCCCCATGACAGCAGATGTTTTCTTTTCCGTTCCGCAACCCGTCAAACTTGCCGCTGCCGCCGCGACCATAACAATTACTGCTACCTGTCTCATCGTCTTGTTCCATTTCATATCCATTCCCTCTTTTCCTGAAAATAAAAAAACGCCTCCATGGAAAACATCCATGCAGAGGCGCTCCTGCGCGGTACCACCCTGATTTATCACTCATGTCCATAAGTAGAATAAAAGCGCCCCGCCTGAAATACTCAGACAAGGGCGCATAGCGCTGTACCACCTTGCATTTATCACTCTGCCTCCGGGTAATATAAAACCCTGCCCGAATAAATCGGACAGGGGCGAATTCATCGCGGTACCACCCTGCATTATACTTATGGCTCCTGTCCGTAACGTGGATGACGCCTCCATCTACTTGATTCAACGAGGAGCTTGCGGAAGAGTTCGACATATCCTTCATACCGGTTTCCACCTGCCACCGGCTCTCTGTTATCTCAGAAACATGACTTTTTCCCGTTCATCGCTTTTCATTTTTAAATTAAAGTTATCATACAGACTTCAAACACTTCTGTCAACCATCGATTTTATTTCAAACAAAAATATTTTCACAGCCCCCCATTTCATAACCGCCTTCCTGCACTGCGGCCAAAAGTCATGACTGGCAAGTCCTTCACACTTTCGCAGATGCGACGCATCGTTCACACTATTTTACATTCAAAGCCGTGTACTTTCCATTTTCCACTTTATCAATATCGGAGCTATGGAAATCCGGAATCATGCAATATCACAGAACGTTAAAATCTTAATTTCCTTTGATTTTACCGCACGTTTTATATTCAATATCATTCAGTACCTTGCATTACAGAGTATCGTGTGTTATAGTATTCATAACCCGAAGTTAATTCTTCCGGAAATGTGTTACTAATATATTTCCATCTGAAAGGAAGGACTATGAACATTCAGCTGAAAAAGGGCGTCATGGAAATCGTTGTTTTGTCCATGCTGCGTAGGAGGGATTTCTATGGATATGAACTCGTCAGCGAGATTTCCAAATATATAGAAATGTCAGAAGGAACTATCTACCCTTTGCTGAACCGTTTTAAAAAAGACGGCCTTGTAGATACCTACCTGGCCGAATCTCATAACGGACCGCCGAGAAAGTATTATAAAATTACCGAGGCCGGCCGTACTGAATATATCGAATCGGTAAGAGAGTGGTCTGATTTTACAAAAGCAGTCAATATGCTTCTCACCGAAGGAGGAGAACCTAATGAATGAGAGAGAGTTTTTAGATCTTCTGCGGTACTACTTCCGTAAGGTAAAACCAGAGGATGTGGAAGAAATTCTATCCGATTACAAAGCCCATTTCACAGAAGCCAGAGAACGGGGTCTGTCTGATGAACAGATTGCAGCAGAACTGGGGCACCCGGAAGATATTTATGCATCTTACCAATCCGAAGGCATCGTCAGCGAAAAAACGAAAATGGAAAAAATTTCTGACAATGCAGAATACCTGGCCGACAAAGCACAGCAAAAGATGCAGCAGACATGGAATGAAGTCAGCCCTCACATTCCGGACGCTGCCAGTGCAACAGCATCTGTCCTTGCCAAAGCATTTTTTACCCTTTGTACGGTTCTGTCCATATTCCTTTTCGCGGCCACGCTGCTTACCATTTATCTATTATCTATGCATTTTACTCCCATTATGGATGCGGATCCCTTACCGGGACTCCACCCGCTGACCATGGTCGGTCTGGGGGCAACCGGATGTTTTGCCAGTCTTTCCATCTTCTTCATGGGGACATTGGGCAGAAAGTTTCATAAAAGCAAGAAGCTGAACAGAAAGCAAGATTCTCCGTCCGGTTCTATGCCGCAGGCAGACGATTCAGAAAAGGATGGTAAATACAATGAATAAGATAGTCGTATCCATAGTCCTGGCAGTCCTTTCACTCATGGTGACCATTGTATCTTTCATCATCAATGATATCGCGGCTTACCGCCAGTGGACATGGGATAACCGCGGGCAGATTTCCGAGCATTTGGAAAATAAGGGAAAGACGCCTCCCCCCGGAGGAAATCGTTCCCTGCCGCCCGGAAAGACAGAACATCATGAAAGAATATCGCCTCCAGACAGGCGCCCCTAAAAACAGAGCAGCAAAAAGTACCTTCCCATGGAAGGATAAAATCGGCTCATCTGCCCGGATATCGGGCATTTCCGGAAATGTCTGGCCCGGGCTGATTTTATATATAGCTATTCCATTCATAAATATTGTTGCAAAGGAGAATTCTAAATATGAAAAAACATACAAAAGTAGCGCTTATCGTGGCTTCCTGTCTCTCAATCGGTGCCACATTCCTGATGATACATCCTTCACAGGCTTTTTTCCTTGACCTGCCCCAGCAGAAAAACGGCATCCGGCAGGATACAGACAAACAAATGAATCAGCCGGGAAAAGATGTCCAAGATATCCGGATTATCAAAGAAGAAACGCCTGATAAGCAAGATAAAGCGGATGAAAAGAAAAATCCAGCCCCGGATAATACGTTGAAAGAAAAATCAAAAGAAAAACAGATGCCAAAAAAAGACTCTATGAAGAAAACTCCGGAAAATAACAAAAAGGACATGCCGGATACTCAGTCAAAAGTACCACCAGTGGAAGGCAACATCCCTCCGGCCGTACAGAAATGAGGAAAAACCTTAAATGAGAACTATCAAAAACCATGCAATTCTTTTCGTGATCGGGCTTACAATTTCTACCGGAGCCTTTTCCCTCTCCGGCAACATAGCTGCGGCGGAAGAACCACCGCAAATGCGGGATTACCGACTCTCTCTGTTCCAATCAGGGGCATCTGCTGTCCCGAAAAAGAAGATTTTTTCCCAAAAGCAAGAGTCTCCCTGTATAAAGAAGTCTGATCATCAACCCATGAAAGGAGGTGATGCAGAAGAAGAATGGCGGCTCTGCAATGACAGCCCCGAATCTCGGGAAAGGCATGGAAAGGACGGATGGAAGCCGATGAAAGACCCCGATAATAACCGCTTCCCGCCGGCCGGACATGGCAAAAAGGTGTCGAAACATGAGAGCCGTACAGATGATAGCTGTCCCTATCTGCTCAAGAAACATGACAGCGATGTATCCAGACATGAGAAATATACTCCCAAACATGGCTGGCATCACAAAGATCATGAAGTGCAGTGATGGGAAAAGCCATAGCTGATCCGTTCTTCTATACGTATTGATTTTATGTTCATTCTTTACTCCATTATTTTTCATACTTTACTCCATTATTGATTTTATTTTATGATTCACCTCTCTCTAAAAAGGGTACTCCCATACCCTCCCCCCTTCTTCCCTGGAAGGGGGGTTTTAATATACACATTTATTCGCACGTGACACAAACGGGAGAACTATTATATAATTAAGGTACAAATTATGGGATGAAATTCCCGGTTATAAAATAAGGAGGCTATTTATGAAAACATTGGTAAAAATCGCTTTTCTGTCCGCAGCGGCACTCACCATTGCAGGCATCGCCCACGCTGACCATCGCGACTACCGCATCGCCCTCGCCAACCAGGACAAATACGGACATCCCGTCTATGACGAAACAGCGGCAAAGCCGGAGGAAGCCCCGCAAATCAAAGAAAAAACCTATAATGTAAGCGCTTCCGACGTAAATACCCAAAGCGGCCGCGACTATAGAATCGCTATCGTTAATTCCGGCCACTCAAGAAACTGATTGCTCCCGCAATAAAAATATTTCATGAAATACCTGGACATGCCCCGATCGGCATGTTCTTTTTTGTTTCTCTTAAGCAAAAATTGTCATTTACATTTTTTCAAGAAAAATATATCAGCAGAAATCTGCATTCTATTCTATAGCCACAAGGGGACGCCGCTCCTTTATTCATCTACCGCGCCCGGAACATACATGCCAAGTCAAAAAGTGCCTGCGGAGGCTTCCGCCTCTTCAAAAAGCATGCTGTGCTATAATAGTACCATCTGTATTGTATGTAAAAGGAGTCCTCCTATGATTTCTATCGTTACCCCGGTGTACAACGAGGAAGACAATGTCATTTTTTTTCACGATGCCGTCACCCGTGTCATGGAAGAAACGGGTATGGCCTATGAACTGATTTATGTGGACGACGGCTCTCACGACCGCACCAATGAACTTATCTGCGGTCTTGCGGAAAAAGACCCTCATGTACGGGCGCTTACCTTTGCACGCAACTTTGGGCACCAAATCGCCATTACCTGCGGCATGGACTTCGCCCGCGGCGACGCTGTCATCACCATGGACGGCGATATGCAGCATCCTCCCGCCCTTATCCCCACACTCATCGGAAAATGGAAAGAAGGATATGACATCATCCAGACCGTGCGTACCGCCACCGAAGACGCAGGACCCATAAAGAAAATCACCTCTGCGGGATACTACACCATAATCAATTCCATTTCAAAGACCCCTGTCCTTCCAGGAGGTTCCGACTTCCGTCTCATGGACAGAAAAGCACTCGACGTTTTCCTTAAGTTCCGTGAACACAGCCGCTTCATCCGCGGCATTGTGGGCGGGCTTGGATTTAAAACCGCCAGCGTTAAATTTGAGGCGCCGGCAAGGCATGCAGGCGTATCCAAATTTAACATGAGGAAAATGCTCCACTTTGCCGTAGATGGTATCCTCACCAACTCTACCACCCCCCTTCGTGCCGCTTTTTACGCAGGCATCTTTGCAGGTATCGCAGGCATCATCCTGATACTTCATGTTCTTTACGCCTACCTCACAGGCGCCGTCGTTCCCGGTTGGACAACCCTCACCATCCTCGTTTCTTTCTTTGGCGCCGTCAACCTTGTAGGCCTCGGCATCATCGGCGAATATATAGGACGCATTTATGAAGAATCAAAAAACAGGCCCCTCTACTGGCTTTCCGGTGACACAGGAAGCACAGAGAAAATTGAGAAAAGCCGCCCGGAAGTATCCCGCGAAATCAAAAAGAACTAAGGAAAGCAGGTATATTGAATGGCATCAAACCCCTTTTTTGAAAGTGAACTCTTTAACGAATTAAATGACGCATTGAAACACTCCTCCCGCTTTACCGCCACTTATCGGATCGTGGCAGGCGACTATGCCGAAGCGAAAAAAATCGCCCGCGGCATCGCTGTGGAACAAACCGTAGAATGCCCTGACAAACTCTTTGTAAACACCTGGATTGAAGACACCGTCATCGGCCAGATTGAAGACCTGAAAAAAGCGGACCCCGGCTCCTACTACGCCATCATCTCCTACAGTCCCGACACCGTCGAAGGAGAAATGACAGAACTCATGAACATGCTCTTCGGAAATACAAGCCTCCAGCCGGGCATCCGCCTTATGTCCTTTGAGCTTCCCGACAGCATGTACCGCCACTATCCCGGTCCGAAATTCGGGCGGCAGGGTATCCGTGAGCTTTGCGGTATTGAAAAAGGCCCCATTCTCATGTCGGCACTGAAACCTCTCGGAAGAAGTGCAAAAGACTTCGGAGAAACCGCCTATAAACTTGCCCTTGGCGGCTGTCCGCTCATTAAAGACGACCACAGCCTCTTCAATCAATCCTACGCTCCTTTCAAAGACAGAGTAAAGGCCTGCGTAGACAGCGTGAATAACGCCAATGCAAAAACAGGAGGCCGCTCCCTTTACATTGCGAACTGTACCGCAGACAGCATGGAATTTCTTGAACGTGCCATGACCGCGCAGGAATTAGGCGCCGGCGGCATCATGGCAGCTCCGGGGCTTTTGGGGCTCTCCATCATCAGAGAACTCTCCTCCGCTCCCGACTTCCATCTGCCCATCTTCCTCCACCCCTGTTTCTCCGGCCCTCTTGTCCTCAGTGCGGATTCCGGCGTTTCCCCCTTCTGCTGCTACGGCCAGTTCAGCCGCCTGGCAGGCGCCGATGCCGCCATATTCACCAGCTTCGGCGGACGCTTTCCTTTCACCGAAGAAGTATGCCGGAAAATCTGCGACGGTACGGAAACAGAAATGGGCGGGCTCCGCTCCATCTTCCCTGTTCCCAGCGGCGGAATGAAATGGCAGCTCTTTAAAAAAATGGTGCAAGTCTACGGGCCTGACACCATTTTCCTCGTAGGCGGCGCCCTTCTCACAGAAAGCGACGACCTCACAGCCAATATGCACTTCTACTTCGAGAAACTGGAAGAAGCAATGAAAAACAGACAATAGAAACCGGCTATCAGAAATCATTAGTCTGAAAACAGATATAAAAATTGCCGCCACAAAATTTGTGCGGCAATACCGTGAAAGTCCCATCAAACGATAGGGCTTTTTCGTTTCCCTATTCTTCCTTTTAGAACCTCTTTTCTAAATACCGATTCGTTTTAAATACTTTAAATATGACAGACAAGACTCTTGTTTGTAAGAAAGGAAACCACGTCAGTGGCGAAGGATACTCGCATGTCATAATGAATCAAATGATAAGAGAGAACCTGATTTCCGTCTCTCTCATCACGGCAGCAGATCCTTCACATTCGTTCAGGATGACACCTTACCGTCCGCTGTCATTCTGAACGGGGCAAGAATGCTTTGTGAGAAAAACGGAAAATGGGACAGTGGCACAGAGTGAAGAATCTATTACTTTCGATGACAGCTTACCGCTTTCCTCACCATGGTCATAGATCCTTCACATTCGCTTTCGGATGACGCTTAACGTTCACCTCATTATGATGCCTTTTCCTCCAATTGTCATTCTGACCGGAGGCAAGAATGCCTTGTGGAAAAGACGGAAAATGAATATGTGACATGGAGTGAAGAATCTATGACTCTGATGGAGTCTTACCGATTCATATTTACAGACTTTTTTCTTACACACTCACTGATTCCCTTACCACGACCGCAGATCTTTCGTACGGCTCAAGATGACGCTTAGCAGACAGGCTTATATCTTCCGGTTTCTCCCATCCAATCCCCGGCTTATAGCTTTTTCCTGCTCACAGTTTATACTAATGACTGGCAGCCAAAGACACGAAAAAACAGTGGCATTCCACCACTGTCTTTTTATCTCTTATGAGTTAATACTTCCCTGTCCCTGAATATAGGTAGAGTTCCCTATATTCCATTTTGCGCCGGTACGGATACGGGCATCGTTTTCTTCGCCTTTTGTCCAGCGAACTCTGGCATCACTGCTGATTTCAATAATGGGCTCTTTCTTTTCTTTTTCATCACTGTACCCGAGGGCATCCAGTTCACGGATGTATTCTTTTTTCAGATGGGCAAGTTTCTTCCTCTCTTCGTCTGTAAGGGTACTGCCCTTTTTCTCCGCTTCGAGAATATTTTTCAGAACGGACGCAAGTTCATACCTTGTAAGGCTTCCCCTGTCGAAAAAGTTTCTGTCATAGTCCGGTGCGCGGCCTTTTTCACAAAGGTCGTAAACGGCCTGATAGTCCCAGGCTTCTTTTTTTACGGTATCCCAGGAGTTCGGCGCATAGGTATTGTAAGCAGCGGCTGTCAGACTGAAAGAAAGGAGACAGAGTGCCGCAAAGATAATTTTTTTCATAGGTCACCTGCAGATTTTTTCTTCAATAAGTGTCAGGAGTTTATCCCGCCCCGCGCCGGACAGTGATGAATAGGCAAGGGGGGCTGTGTCCGCGGGGAAGATTTTCTCCAATATGCGGAGATTTTTGTTCATTTCATTTTTCCCTGCTTTATCGGCTTTTGTCCCGATGATTTGGAGGCCCGGCGCAATTTTTTTCAGCCATTCGTAAGCTTTCAGATCGATGGGAAGACCGGGATGCCTCAAATCCACAAGAAGCCCTACCATGACGAGATTCTCCGAATTCCTGATGTATTCGTCAATAAAACCGCTCCAGGAATCACGATTCGCCTGGCTTGTTTTCGCAAAACCATAACCGGGCAGGTCGACAAGGTACCACTCCTGCCGTTCTTCTCCACTGCCTGTATCTCTTTTGGATTGTACAGCGTAGTAGTTGATGGTTCTCGTTTTTCCCGGTTCACGGCTGACGTAGGCAAGCTTTCTCATACCACTTAAAGAGTTGATGAGAGAAGATTTTCCCACATTTGACCGCCCGATAAAAGCGATTTCTTTTTTTCCGCCATATTCCCCTGTCTTCACCGTTGACCCTATATAGGCGGCAGAGAAGATGTGAAACCTTTTCTTGTCTTTGATTTCAGCCATGTCCGTTCCTCTATTTCATCAAGGCATGCGCCAAGACATCATCCACATTTTTCACGTAGATAAATTCCAATTTTTTTCTTACGGACTGCGGTATTTCTTCCATATCTCTTTTATTCTTTTCAGGAAGCAGGATCTGCCTGATCCCGAATTGGCTGGCGGCAAGAACTTTCTCTTTCACTCCGCCGATGGGAAGGACTTCGCCTGTGAGGGTAATTTCGCCTGTCATGGCGGTATCGCCTCTGACTTTCCGTCCGGTGTAGGCGGATGCCATCGCAGTGGCCATGGTAATCCCCGCGGAAGGTCCGTCTTTCGGCACAGCGCCTTCGGGAAGATGGATATGGGTATCCAGCGTTTCATAGAAATTTTCCACAAGCCCTAATTCTTTAGCACGGCTGCGGATATAAGTATATGCGGTTTCTGCCGATTCTTTCATGACATCGCCCAGTTGGCCCGTAAGGATCAGATTCCCCTTTCCTTTGATGGTGATTGCTTCGGTGTCGAGAACTTCACCGCCTGCCGCTGTCCATGCAAGACCGTTGACACGTCCTACCTGCGACTCATGTTCTTCGGCAAGGGGCAGGAATTTTACAGGTCCCAAATATTCCTCCAGTGTCTTGGCAGAAAGCGGGGGAATCGTTTTATCGGCAAGAACGATTTTCTTCCCCACCTTGCGGCAGAGGGCGCCGATGGTCCGTTCCAGTTCACGGACGCCTGCTTCCCGGGTATAACTTCTGATGATTTTCCGCAGGAGGGCATCCGTAAAATGAAGATCTGCGGTTTTCAGCCCGTTTCTTTCACGCTGCCTGGGTATGAGGTATTTTTTTGCAATCTGTACTTTTTCTTCTTCCGTATATCCCGAGAGCTCGATGAGTTCCATACGATCAAGGAGTGCCGCCGGAATGGTGGAAACGGTGTTCGCCGTGGCCACGAAAAACACTTTTGACAAATCGAAGGGGATATCAATGTAATTATCGTGGAAAGCTTTGTTTTGTTCCGGATCGAGCGCTTCCAAGAGCGCCGAAGCTGGATCGCCGCGAAAATCGGAGCCCACTTTATCGATTTCATCCAGAAGAAGAAGGGGGTTTTTTGTTTTTGCATGGGCAATGGCTTCGATGAAGCGCCCCGGCATGGAACCGATGTAGGTGCGGCGGTGCCCGCGGATTTCAGCTTCATCATGGATACCGCCCAGAGAAATACGGGCGAATTTTTTATCCAGCGCACGGGCAATAGAGCGGGCAAAGCTGGTCTTACCGACACCGGGCGGTCCCACAAAGCAAATGATAGGCGCCTTTGCTTCCGGAGCAAGGATACGGACGGCAAGATACTCAAGGATACGTTCCTTAATTTTTGCAAGGCCGTAGTGGTCTTCATCCAAAAGTTTCGCCGCTTTTTTCAAATCGAGAAGGTCTTTGCTTTCCTCTTTCCACGGCAGGGAAAATATCCATTCCAGATAGTTTCTTGCCACAGTGGTTTCCGCCATCATGGGCGGCATAGTGGCTAAATGGGCGATTTCTTTTTCCAGTTTCTTTTTATATTCATCAGGAATTCCGCTTTTTTCGAGTTTCTGCCTGTATTCTTCCGCTTCCGCATCCTGAGAAATCTCGTCGCCGAGGCGGTCGTGGATGCTCTTTATTTTCTGCCGGAGGTAGTAATCGCGCTGCTCCTTTTCCATACGGCTCCGCACTTCCCCGTTTATTTCCGCCTCCAGACGGCCGATTTGTATTTCTTCATCAAGAAACCGGCGAATAAGAACAAGTCTTTCCATAACGTCGTTTTCTTCCAGAACAGCCTGCCGTCTTGCAGGGCTGATAGGCATTTGTGTAGAAATGAAATCAGCGGTGTATCCCGGCGTGTCGGAAGCTTTCAGCTGCTCCATCTGCTCATCCGAAAGATTCTGCTGGGCATTGTGAATCCATTCAAAGAAGGATTTCAAAAGGGCCCTTCTGTATGCTTCCCCACGAAGCGCGTCCGACGGCTCGATTTCCGGCACATCCTCCACCTGGGACACCAAGCAGTTTTCTTTTCGTTCAACGCTATGAACACGGACGCGGGAAATTCCTTCCGCCTGTATGCGGATGAGGCCGCCGGGCAGCTGGAGCATTTGTTTTACTTTTACAACGGTGCCAAAGGAGTAGAGATCCTCTTCCTGCGGTACTTCCACTTTTCCATCACGCTGCATGATCATAGCAAGATACCGGTCGCTGCGGCCTGCGGCGCGGACGGCTTCAATAGATTCTTTTCTCCCGATATCCAGGTTCACTGTCATATGGGGAAAAACAATGATATCGCGAAGAGCTACGACAGGCAGTGTCAAAACGGCTGCATCTCCTATATCTGTATTCTCGTTCATAAAAATTCCTCTTATCTTATAATTCAGTGTCTTTGTAAAGAATCAACACTCCTTTATATTTTACCACACAGCCGACAAAAAAGCAGATTTTTCAAGAAGCATTTCGTATTTTATCGATGAAAGCCCCTCCCGAATCAATAAAAAACACCGCAGTAAACACGGTCTTCTATGCAAGGGAAGATAACTCTTCTGTCTATTCAACAAAAATACGTCCTGTCTTACGGCAGAACGCATTTATATTATTACAATTTATTATAATTTCATTTCTTTTTTCTTTCCAGCAGGGGCGGTTCGCCTTTGAGAACAGTATCTTCCGTAACGGTACAGCGTACCACATCTTTCATTCCGGGAATCTCATACATCACTTTTGTCATGATCTTTTCAATAATCGCACGGAGTCCGCGGGCACCCGTATTCCTTTCGATGGCTTTCTTCGCAATGGCACGAACCGCTTTCTCCTCAAAAACAAGCTCCACATTGTCCATGCCGAGAAGTTTCTGGTACTGGCGGATAAGAGCGTTTTTCGGTTCCGACAGGATTCTGATAAGCGCTTCTTCTTTCAGCGGGTGGAGAGCTACGATGACAGGAAGTCTGCCGATAAATTCCGGAATAAGTCCGAATTTCAGGAGGTCTTCAGGTTCTACGTTTTGAAGAACTTCCGCAATGTCTTTCTCATCGGCTTTCTTGATATCCGCACCAAATCCCATCGTACTCCTGGTCGTTCTGCGGGCAATGACTTTATCTATGCCGGCAAAGGCTCCGCCGCAGATGAAGAGGATATTTGACGTATCCAGCTGGATCATCTCCTGGTTAGGATGCTTGCGTCCGCCCTGCGGCGGAACACTGGCTACGGTCCCTTCAAGGATTTTCAGCAGGGCCTGCTGTACGCCTTCCCCTGAAACATCCCTTGTAATAGACGGATTCTCCGATTTTTTTGCGATTTTATCAATTTCATCAATGTAGACAATGCCCCGCTGGGCTCTTTCAAGGTCGTAATCCGCCGCCTGAATAAGACGGAGCAGGATATTCTCTACATCTTCCCCCACATAGCCCGCTTCTGTTAAGGTAGTCGCATCGGAAATAGCAAAAGGAACATTCAAAAACCTCGCCAACGTCTGGGCAAGAAGAGTTTTCCCGCTCCCTGTGGGTCCCAGCATGATGATATTTGACTTTTGCAGTTCCACACCGTCATCGTCTTTTTCATAGCGGATACGTTTATAATGGTTGTACACGGCTACGGCAAGGGCAACTTTTGCATCATCCTGCTCGATAACGTACTGATCCATGTATTCTTTGATTTTTTCAGGTGTCGGAAGTTCAAAATCGGGAAGCCCCTTCTTCTTCTTCGAAGTTTTCATTTCTTCTTCCAATATGTTCCGGCAGACTTCAATGCATTCATTGCAGATAAAGACGCCCGGTCCCGCAATCAGTCTTTCGACTTCGTCTCCCGACCGTCCGCAGAAATTGCATACCGGCGGTTGTTCATTTTTATTAGCCACAGAGCCTCCTTATTTCTTGCTTAATTCAGATTTCCCATTTAACTCGGCCAGTTCATTTCTGGTAAGGATCTTATCAATGAGCCCATATTTCAAAGCGGCGTCAGCAGTCATAAAATTATCCCTTTCGGTGTCTTTCATGACAGTTTTCAGCGTCTGTCCGCTGTGGGCCGCGATGATTCCATTGAGCTCGCTGCGGAGACGGATAATTTCTTTGGCATGGATTGCAATATCTGTCGCCTGTCCCTGCGCACCGCCGAGGGGCTGATGGATCATAACGCTGGCATGAGGCAGGGCGTAGCGTTTCCCTTTTTCGCCGGCTGTCAGAAGTACGGCCGCCATGGAGGCGCAGGAACCGATACAGATGGTAGACACATCAGGGCGGATATACTGCATCGTATCATAAATCGCCATGCCTGCCGTCACAACGCCGCCGGGGCTGTTGATGTAAAAATGGATATCTTTGTCGGGGTCTTCCGCTTCCAGAAAGAGAAATTGGGCAATAATCACGTTGGCGGTATGATCATCAATGGGGCCGTCAAGAAATACGATACGGTCTTTTAAAAGACGGGAATAAATATCATAGGAACGTTCCCCATGAGAGGTCTGTTCCACAACAATCGGCACATAAGGCATAGATAAACATCCTTTCTCATAAATAATATCTGTACTTTCTAATTGTACCACAATCTTACAATTTATAACGATAAAATTCTATGTTTCTTTTTCATACATCAACAAAGAGACGCGGAACATGCCTGCGCCTCTTTAGGTTATGAAATAAAATTCATTGTATGAAGTTGAACGGATTACTTTCTTTCAGCCGCTTCGATCGTAGCGATGATGTCCGCTTTCTTTGCACGGGAGTCAAGGGCAATACCCTTTTCTTCAGCGTAAGCTTTCAGTTCTTTGACTGTTTTTGCGGCCAGCGGAGATTCTTTCTTTTCTTTTGCCGGAGCTTCTGTCTTCTTGGCTGTTTCTTCTTTTTTACTTTCTTCCTTTACCGCCGCGCCGTAAATGAAAGCAGCCGCTTTCTTGCGGAGTACGGAATTGTAAAGCATCCCCGCGCGGTTTTCATCTCTGATGATTTTGATGACATCTTTCGGTTCCGCATTAAACTGGCGCGCCATGCTGTAAACTTCCATATTCAGATCCTGATTGGTCGCTTCCAGTTTTTCAACATTGGCAATTTCCGCAAGCACCAAGCCTTCGCGTACCTGCTGTTCAGCAGTCTTATTGTAGCTCTGGCGGAATTCTTCCTCCGACTTGCCCATGTTGGAAAGATACTTATCAAAGTCCATGCCCTGGGCTTCCATATTCAGTTTAACTTCCTGTTCGATTTCATCAATGCGCTGATCGACCATTTCCTGCGGAATATCCACTTTGGAATTTGCCACCGCCTGATTAATCAGGGACTGGTGGTAAGCTTCTTCCGCCTGCTGGAATGCCCGAAGCTGCATCTGCTGTTTCAGGCTTTCCCTCAGTTCATCCAGTGTTTCATGACGGCTTACGGATTTGGCAAAAGCATCATCAATAACGGGAATTACTTTATGCTTCACATCATTGATATGTACAGCAAATTCCGCCTCTTTGCCGGCAAGAGTATCCACAAAATAGTCTTTCGGGAAAGATACGGAAACTGTTACGTCATCGCCCGCCTTGTGGCCTTCAAGCTGGTCTTCAAACCCCGGGATAAAGCTCTTTGAGCCGATTTCCAGCGGATAAGTTTTCCCTTCACCGCCTTCAAAAGCTTTCCCGTCAACGGTACCTTTGAAATCGATAACGGCGATGTCGCCTTTTTTAAGGACAGTACCTTCTTCCGCCTTTTCCATTCTCGCATTCTGCTCTGCAGCCTGCCGGATCTGTGCCATAACCTGGTCATCGGAAATCTCCGGTTTCACATGTTTGGCGGAAAGTCCTTTATATTCGCCAAGCTTTACTTTCGGCTGTTTAACAAAAGTAGCGGTGAACGCAGCACCTTCCGTTTCAGAAAAACGTTCCTGTTTTACTTCGGGAGTGGTGACAGCAATGAGCTTTTCCTGCATAATCGCGTCATTCAAAGCCTGGTTGATAACAATATCCTGCGCTTCTCCGGCAACAGCTTCTTTGCCGAAATGCATCTCGATAATGCGGCGGGGCGCCTTGCCTTTACGGAACCCGGGAATCTTCACCTGGTTGGCGATACGGGCTACTGCCTGCTTAAACCCCTTGACCACAACTTCAGCCGGTACATCAATGGTAAGCTGTACCTTGTGCTGATCCAGTGCTTCTGCTTTTACGTTCATAAAAAATATTCCTCCTTATACCGGTAAAAGGGTCCGTCCTTTTATTTACCGTACACAAATTGCAGGTTATATTATACTACAACTTACAACATACCTCAAGAACCCTATGCATTTATCTCAGCACGGATCTCTATAGTAATCAAACATTTGTGACACACTCTTAGAAAATATTTCTTTAAGAAGACCCCTTTACACCTCTTTCCATAAATACATTTCTGCTATATCTGCTATAATAGTAAAGAAATAAAATTGCAGGAGGAGGACCTGGTTTTGGAAAACGTAAAACGCTGTCTGGTCATTGTAAATCCCACTTCGGGACGGGAACGGGCGCCGAAGTACATTCCGCTTTTATCTTCTGTTCTTTCCAAACGGTATGACGACGTTTCCATCAAGCTGACGCAAAAAGCGGGAGATGCGAAAAATTTCGCCCGCCGCGCCGCGGAAAAGAATAAAGACATCATCTGCATGGGCGGCGACGGTACGATTAATGAAGTCATTAACGGCATGATTCCTGTCCGCAGCGACTCATGCTTCGGTTTTATTCCTTTCGGAACGGTGAATGATCTGGCACGGGCGCTTCATATCCCCCGTTCGCCCCAGGGTGCTGTACGGATGCTGGAGCAGGCAAAACGCACCACTATCGATGTAGGGAAAATCAATGACCGCTACTTCATCAATATCGTTGCTGCAGGACTTATTCCGGAAGCGGTCAGCGAAGTGACAATTAAGGAAAAAACGCTTTTTGGCTCTCTTGCGTACTTTATGAAAGGGTTTCAGGCTCTTCCCAAACAGCATTCTTACCATTTCCACATCCGAGAAGAAAACGGGACGGATATCCATATTTCTTCCCCTTTGGTAGCAGCCATGCTCACCGATTCGGCAGGCAGCTTCCGCAATCTCGTCCCGCCGGAAGAAAGGAACAAAGGCGTCATCAAACTGGCTCTTTTCCATAATTTCCAATGGCTCCGCACCATCCGTGAAGCTCCGAAACTTCTCACAGGCCTCCAGCTGGGGCCGGAAATATTGACTGTGGTCGGCGTAAAAAAAGCCCATATTTCCATCAGCAATGAAGAAGAACTCATAACAAATGTAGACGGTGAAAAGGGGCCGTCCTTCCCTATTGATCTGGAAATCCTGCCTGACCGCCTTTCCGTTTTCGTTCCTGAAAAAATCAAGGAAGACAATTCGCTCTTTCCCCACCTTCTTGAGGGAATTCAGCCGAAGCTTCGGCTGCCGTGGGCGGAGTCGGCAGATGAGGATATGGAAAGGATTCTTATGGGAGAAGAATCTCTTCCTCTTAAATAAGGTACACAAAAACCCGCAATACATACTGCGGGTTTTTGCGTGGAGTGATTGAACCGTAGGAAATTATCCATCCGCTTTCTTTCTTCTCAGGAACTGCATAAAGAGGACAAAAGCAAGAATGCCGATGCCTGCCGCATCTGTCATGAGACGGGGATCAATGAGCATAAGGCCGCCGGCAAGGAGCAGGAGCCTCTCAAACATATTCGTCTTTGCCGCAAGGTATCCGATCATCGCCGCCGAAACGCCCGCCATACCGATAAGTGCCGTACAGGTGGTCAAAATAATGCTGCCGGCGGAAGCCTCAATCCCTAAAATCTGCGGTGACAAAACGAAGACGTAAGGAATAATGAAAGCCGCAATGCCCAGCTTCGAAGCGTTTACCCCTGTCTTCAGCGGATCACCGCCGGAAATAGCGCTTCCTGCAT